>Ga0065711_1002696_pt1 | contig 32142 bp, 13 predicted proteins | sample Hoacrofraction12_FD_59098 | JGI IMG/M metagenome (GOLD analysis project Ga0065711, IMG submission 59098) | Hoatzin crop microbial communities from Cojedes, Venezuela - Epithelial fraction 12 v2 (version 2) | ecosystem: Host-associated > Birds > Digestive system > Esophagus > Crop | place... | reverse complement strand
GGGGTATTTCAGAGTTATTAATGAATTCAGTTATTAAGGTGTTTGCAGAAGTGGAAGAAACCTATTTTGGGCTGGATTCACAGAACCCAAGACAAAGCAGTAGATATTCAGACCTGTTATCATCCTTTTCTCTGTTTTCCCCAATGTACTGGCATGCACAGCGCAGCAGCAAAATACGTCTTTAGATTGCAGGTGACACTTACGGCTTCCCTGTTGGCTGGCTGCCGGAAGATATCTCCGTCAGAATGTTCCCATGATAATTCTCCATCTCCTGTACGTGAAGCAGAGCAGTATCAGTTAGGGAGGTAATTGTGCAGCACCTTGGGAGATACCTAGGGGAAAAGTCTCATCCAGCTTTACAGCTAAATTTAGGGCAGAGGTTGCATCAGAGTGTAGAAGTGTCAGTCTGTAGTCTGACTTTATTGTACTAGATTCCATAGAGACCAAAAGGAAGATCCTTTTCCAAACATTATGCAAACTCAGGATGAAGATCTGCTATGAGATTTATGCAGCTTACCAATACACTGTGGGCAAGGTAATTTCCAGCAACCGTTTTCTGTGTGATCTCAGGCAAAGGTGAGGAGACATGATTTAGCTTAGCTCACAGAGAAAGGCTAAATTGTGTGACCTTCCATCTACCGTGGGCTGAGGGAACCCACAAGCACACTTACTGTTGCTCAGCTGACATATAATTGACTGAGAATTGAATCCTGAATTACATTTTTGTAGTCAGCTCTGAAGTGTAGCCATTAATAAATAACATTGTATTATATACATCAACAAAAAGTAAGCCAGATTTTGTCTTGCGAATTTCCTGTCCCCGCATCTAGGTGGTTGTTTTTTCCCTCTTATTTATGCTTCATTTCATAAAAATTGATAAGTCGCGATTCACCCCCAGGTATGGCTATGAACCAGGGAGGGGCTTTCACCTGTTTGTCCAAGATAGGCTGTTTCGTAAACAGAAGTGATGGCCACGCTCAGAGCATGACTCATTCGACACAAACCAGCAACTCTTCCAGGAAGGCAGGCACATGCCATGACTTATGGCAGGGTGGATGAGGAGTTGGCCCACTAAGACTGGATCCCATCTAAGCTCATAGGATCCTGTATTTGCATGTACAGAGTATGAAATGCTCAGCACTGCTTTTTTCGATCAGGCCAGTGAAAGCCCTACAGAATATGGCTCACAGCACTAAGGTCACTCGTAACAAAGTAAGGGCGTTCTCACTTCTCTCTTAAAAGAGAAGAGGTTTTGCTAGAGCACTTGCAATTTGTGCATGTGATGCAGAAGTAATGAATGCTTTTGAGAATCAATGTGAGGGACTTGCAGAGCCAGACTCTGGTTCCTCACAGCCAAACATGTGTTTCATGGAAATGAAAGTTGGAAAGAAGGAGAAACCCTCAGTTTCTATTCAGGAGCAGTGTCCAGCTGTTTACTTTGTAAAGACAACTTCATGAATACAAACATAACTAAGCATAAGCTGTGGTGGAATTATAGCGGGGAAAAATCAGTTCGAGCTAGAGAGAGAATGTGGCTTAAAGAAGTTTTAAGAGATTTATTTAAAGGCCTTCCTTAGTAAAACAAGCCATGGAACCTGAACTGATGTCTGATTCTTGGAAAACTTGTACAAGAACAGGAGAAATCATTTAGTGTAGAGCTGAGCTTGGAATTTATCCCAGCCTTGGAATTCAGATACAGGTACAGATAAAACTGCTTTGCTAGTGGCTCAAAGCCTAGCTCTGGACGTGCCAAGCACTGCACTGGAACGCAGAGCAGTACCACTGCATCAGCAGCCTTACGTTCGTGGCACAGATCACAGGCTCGGCTCCTCGAAGCAGGACAGCTGCTGCAGCGGTAGGGGTCTGTGATACTGGCTTGGGAGAGCCACGGTGCTGATGCAGGTATGCCTCTGGTTCTGGAGTTAACTCATCCAGATTTAACTCCATCAGATCCATCATGGATCCCCGACCTCAGTGCATGCTATGTATTAGCATTTCATCCTCTATGCAGTTTATGAGAATCTTCCCCTTAACTTAAGGGGAAGTTGGATCCTGACATAAATCGGCATCTGAACCATAGTGCTTGGAGCCTTCTCTAGTCAGTAGTAGAGGAGTGAATAGGAAAATCAGCAAATTTTAATACATTGTGTTAATATATTTGGCCATGCAGGGTGCAGAAACTGACTCTCAGTTTCCTCCCCATGAGCTGTGCTAGATCTTAATGCAAACATTTTGTTTAGGTTTGCATTTCATAAGAAGCACAGAGAGGAGATAAAACAGCTTATGCCATATTGAAAGGACAAAGTTGATTACGAGATAAATTATCATTTTAACATTTTAAAATAATAGTAATAGGCAGTGGAATACATTAAAAATACCCTGCATCAGTGGAGACACTGGGTCGTCTCTACTGTGTAATCCAATTTAATCTCACTCCTCATATGGAGATTCTGACGAACTTGTTTCTCATTAGGGACTCTCTCTCTGGCTCAAGTGACTGATTTCTCCAGCGTAAGGCTAGTTTAGACATAGCTATGTCTGACACTTTGTGCTTTGAAAGTCGGTTTGATTTTTGTAACTGGAAGAGGTTGGTTTCAAATACAGATCAGATAACCAGCAGGGAACAGATACCAGGAATCAGATGATTAGCAAGGACTTACTTTAATTAACTGCCAGTNTATTATATTTAAAACAGTGTATCACTAAATTTCACCCTGGGAAGCCAGGACTGCTTGAGATCAGAAAGCTTTATAAGCGGTTTGCCTGGCAAAATGTTTCAAGATTTGCAACGATACTGTGGAGCAACACAGCAAAGCAGTAGCAAACAAGGAACAATCTCCATGCACAGAGATCTTCATCCTCGCTCTGACTGAGCTGACGTATTTAGGCAGCACAGAGCATTGCCCTGCTGAGAGATTAGTTCAGGTCGTACGTGGTGCCACACTTCAGTTAATTACTTCAGCATCTCCGCAGGTTAAGTAGCTCCGACAGCTTGCCGCGCTGGCGTGACAACACAGCTTCCACGCAGGAACTCGCTCCTTCAGAGCGTGCTGTCCTATCGCTGCATTATTAAGCGCTGAGGGACTCTGAAGTACCCACTTTCTGGCTCAGCCCCTTCACCGCTCAGAGCTTTTGGTCCAGCGTGTGTACTCAGTAAACTCCTTAGGACAGGGACTGTGCGGCTGTGCTAGCTTGTGTTTCACAACTGTAGGACCACAGGCAAAATTACACAACTGACAGTGTAATACTCCTTATTTTTACCATGCAATAGTACTGAGCTCAAACAAGCAGAGTCTCCAAAGGATATAGGTGCACAGAGGTGCAAGCAGGAGAGCTTTTCAAAGCAGCCTGGCATCACTGATACCAACAGAGCGGCAGTTCTGAAAACCACAGGTACCTTTAGGTGCTTATCTGCATCTTTGAGAACTGGCCATGGGTGCTTAGACACCCTAGAAGTGGTGATTCAAATGCCGCGATACTAACAGTGAGACAAAATACATTCAGAAATTCTCAGACATTTAGACGGGCTTTTAGACAGATATTTAGGTTTAGACGTTCAGAAAGGCTGGGAAGGCCCCCAGAATCAAGTTCCCTGTGTGTACGAGATCTAAAATGCAATTGCTAGTAAAATACTGAAGTCACCTGAGTCTAGATTGACACCTAATTTAAGATGGACTAATGCCTTTCCCTCTGAATTGAAATTCTTGTGTCTTGCATAACTTGAGCAGGTCTGGTAACCTGTCAGATAGAAGCTCGCCTTTTATTGCACAGCTTTTCTACCCAGAGCAACAGCAGCTATTCCAATACATCACCTGAAGCCTTGCTTCACCTCATTATGGGGATGCAGCTTTACCACCAGAGCATTCTGTCCTTGTTTCAGCTTAGGAAAACAAAGGTGGCAATGTTACCCTCCCAGAACGCGAGGTTTAGTTTCCCAGCATGCGTTGGACTGGAAGTACACGGGAAACTTGCAGAGAGTGTCCCGAGTGACAGTGCTGGTGCACAAGTAGGCTCCGACAGGGGAAGGAGCAAGTTCAGAGCCTGTCCTTCCGTGGTTGCACTCGGACTTACCTCTGCAAACTGGACAGCAGGACTCCGGAACAGAAACTGGGAAAGAGCAAGTTAATTTGGGACAAGTCTTCAACCCACAGTACACATTTCCCTCCTGCCAGTAAAACACAAGGAGAATTTAGAAGTCATCGATTTGTCTGGTACTGTATATGCATTTTGTATGGACATGCTTACATCTAGTATGTGTGTTACATAAATGCCACTCTAGTATGCAAAAGCAGAATATGAGACCAATGAAAAGGCTGAAGAGCTTTTTTAAAATTTGTTGTCGCACAGAGGAAGGTCCCTTTCTTTAGAAAAACAAAGGGGAAAGGGAAGAGGTAAAAGTGTGTGAGGAGAACTGCAATTATTGTAGGCTGAAAATGTACCTGATGTTGCTGATACTAAAATCACCCAGTGTAAATTCTCCCACCTGCCCTCCCTCAGTTGTCTTACCACTGAACTGGAGGAATAGCTTAGCAGTAACTGAAAGTCATAAAGTCTCTTCAGTACTTGGCCTGTTAAATTTGTAGTTAATGTAGAATATGATGCCGATTTGATCAGAGGAGAACCAAGAGTTGCCAATATTTGATACTGAAGAGCTGGCTGGATTGAAAGGGATGTTTTGGTTCAGACATCGGCTCTGAAGAGTCACTGGGTGACTGCTCAGATATCCTGGATTTGAACTGGTGACATCTCTGTGGCCCAGTGCCAGTTCGCAGAGCTGTCCACTCCCAGCCTGGGGCTCCTTACTTATCAGCTCAGGCCAAATGAATTCAGTTTCAGTTGTTGGCTTAGTGCTACATTTTCCAGTCAGGCTGCAGTGAAATATTCTGCATATGCCAAGTAGCAATATTTTACCTGCTGCCTCGGCACTGTAAGCTCACTTACAGCAGATGCTTGACAGGGTAAGCTTTGTCCACCATGTTTGAGCAAGAGGTAGCCTGGCATCTACCAGGGGCTGGAGATGGCTCTGAGCACTCTCACGAGTTTCAGCGTTAATTCTCTATTCTCAGCCTTTGCTATATATTGCTTCTATTTCAGTGTCATGTCTTTTAGAAAGGAGAAATGAAGCATAGACAGAGCAGGGCTCTGTCAAATCGCGTTACTTACTGAGCAGCTGCACTGGGCACACTGGTTTGCTTGCCTGTTTTGGAAAAGCCCCTCTGCCACAAACATTTCGCCGTGATGGTAGGTGGTGCCATTGTATTCACAGGATTTCCCGGTGATTTTGCTGCTTACTGAGAAAAGGGAGTCTTCTGGGAGCAATGGGAAAGGAACACTTCATGCAAATATTCTTGACAACTCGCAATATCACAAACACAGCAGAGGAAAAGCATCATTCCTCCCTCATTTCTCTATTATAAAAGACAAGTTTTGTCATGCTGCAAAGTATAAGTGATATTCTCATCCTGCTATTTTGCTGAACTTCAATAATCCACACTTTGAGTTGACTGTCCCAGTTAATCTTAGGATGTTGATGATCAACTGCAATGCCAGCACTGATGGCCACGTCTCATGCTGCTGTGTTTTCTCTTGCTCTGTCTGCTGTAGCGTTTGGTATTAGGATAGGCAGGTGCAGTTATGTGCCCACTTTTTATATTTACGTGACTTTTTCACACTTCAACGCAGAAGCCCATTAGATCCTGCATACACACAGAATCCCACCATCAGTAGCACTGCGCTAGCATGTTTTCCCCCTTCTTAGTACTGGTATCATTTTATTAATGATTTGTAGTGTTGTAGCCCATAGAAGACTTAGCTGCAGGTTAGCCGGCTGTGCCATAGGACATTCACGATGCTGCTTCCAAGCCATCCACAGGCACAAGCCTTCTGGCAGAGGAGCAGTCATGCTGATGATGGAACTGCGTCAAGAGAAAACTATGTACTATGTAAGTGTTTGCTCCTAGTGGCCTTCCCAATTCGTTGCTGCTGTTGTTTTCAAAACCAGCAAAACTTGTCAAAGGCAGACTTCAAAAGCCACCCCAGAGCTGATTTTCTCTTACACGCGTTTTAATGTCAGATGTGCAAATGAGTGCATTTTGTTTGCAGAACTCAGTGCGTATGACAAAGTGCACAAGGTGGCAGTGTCAATTCAACCCTGAAACTTCCTGTTTCAACTCAAGATCATATCAGGTTCTGCACCACGTGGGTTAAATGTTCTTGTACGACATAAAGCTATCCATACCTTATGCTAAAACATTCCCTAGATTGTTTAACTATTAGCAGCTGACAAACTGTGCAAAGGGATTATACTTTACCTATGAAATGTAAGTCACCTGATACCTATTGAGCAGTGAACCTGGCCCTATACATTTGCATTCACATGAATTTAGCATCTCAGCATGGGAAGAGGCATTTCGAACAGGAGCTCTATGGAAGGAACAGTGGAGTGTTTGTTCTCTGGAGCCTGAATCACTGCAAATTTCTAGGAAAGCAGCTGAAATTTCATTCAGTGAGTATGGGCTTTCATGTAAAAGAAACCTGACCTGAAAATTCAGGTTTTGCTGTAGCCCCTTTCATTACCTATCAGATAAACCTGGGGAGATTTTTTTGTGAAACTATGCCACCACAGAATGAACATTTTTCAGCTGCGAGCTTAAGTGAAAGAGCAGTTTTCTGCTGGCATGCACTGGGATTAAACGCTGACATTTAGAGTTTTCCATAAAAGCATATATTTAGTTACACTGGTCCATCAAATATTAATAATATTTTGAATGGTAAATGTCAAATCTGGCTGTGGCATGCATATGTACTACAGTATTTGAGAGTCTAGTGGGTCAGCAAATAACATTCTGCCGGAGAATGGCAGAAGTTAGCCATTTAGGGTTCCTTTCCTGACATCTCATTTCTCTTCAGGAGACAGACGTGGTATTTACATTTCCTCCTTTGAAGTACCAAATGCATCATTATTTGAGCGCAATCAAGGGTTTCTAATGACACCTTCCCAAAATCTTATCAATACTACAGAGCTTTGATGACACCTGTGCCTGGCATAGAAATGCAGCGCTTTTGGCGCTTTCCGTACGGTTTCCAAGTAACGCAGATTCTGGAATGGCAAGATGTATGCTCTAATTAAGACACATCCTTTGAAAATCATCAGCAAAAAATTCAAGTAACAAATTCAGCTACGGTCCCATTAGGCACAAGTACTGGAAAAGATGAATAAAGAGGCAGTTCTCAGGACTGTGCTACCTCCCGAAACTCATGTCACCATAGTTTCTTGGTGTTTCCGAGTCATCTCATGGAAAGCAGAAAGATGGACTGCCAAACCCCTAGTTATCCCCTTGTCCCCTGGGCAACTGGAATAGCAGTAGAACTGGAAAGAAATGAAAGGAGAAATGAAAGGAGAATACAGATGGTTCTTGTCTGGATATGAGGCCCTGTTCAAGCAGGCTCTGCAGGACACTGCTGTGCCCATGGGGGATGCCTGTCCACACGCAGTGTTTGGCTCCTGGTCTGACATTCGCAAAGACCAATACTTCAGTGGCTCATCGTGACTCTTCAGAGTATTGGAGGAAGAGAGTAAATTGTACTGCAGATTTACCTTGGGATATGCCACATTGCTCAGATCAATATGAAATCACCAAATGCCTTTAAACTGTGGCTTCTAAATAAGGGAAGAAAGATGGTGAAACTTCCATTGCTTGGAAAATGACAGTGGAGAGTTGCAGTAGGTGGTGTTTTCATCTGTATTTCTTTTAAGTTGATCATAGAAGTTGGGCCTATAACAGCTAAATCATAAAATGCAGCCCAAAACACATGTACATCTGCCTGTCTTTGGAATATGTGATGAAATTCTATTGCTATTTTCAAGTCCTATTTGATTAAATAATTATAAGAAATGTCAGTTTCAATTACGGGGAATAAGACCATGGTTCGGGTGCTATGCTGCACGTGCTTATGATTGTCTTTTAGCACATTAAGTGAATGGGCCTATTTGGTGCATCAAATAAGGTTTAGAAGAAGTTTTCAGATCAAGATCACATTGCTGTTATTGAAAAAAAATATATACAGTCATACATCGGAGACAGCATATTGGAGAGCGCAACTGATCTTCTCCAAACATAGCATCTGTCTAAAACTGCAAGGAAGCTTTGCTTATATTGCATGCCTAAATATAACTTCTGTCTGGTGCAGTTTCTCTCTCTCTCTCTTTGCTAGTGTGTGACTGACTTTCCACAACTAGCACTTGCCTTCATTTCTTTTCTAGTGCTCTTTAAATCATGGCTAATTAGAGGAGTTCAGACTCCATCATGATATCATATTCTCCTGTAGAATGTGAAATTAGAGTCATTGTGGATTGTTTTAATAAGTGCCACGTTTGAACTTTGAAAAATCTTGGCATTAATATTGATATCAGCATGCATTATTCTGTGCCTTTGTTCAGATACATTAGCATTAGACTAATTAACTGCAAATATACTGCATTGCTCAAAGCTGTATTTGTAAACCTTACTTCCTAATCAGGATTGTTCCCAAAACTTTATCTGGCATTTTAATGGTGCTGACTAACATTGCTTTAATTAGCTGCCTCTGTAAATACAGATGTTACAGCACTAGTCGAAAAGGAAGTATCTTTGTTTCTGTGGTTGGCACTGATTCTCTAAGGGCTCAGACTTCAATACAGAAGTTGACAGGCTATGCTTACATTTGCCTGCGATTTTAGTGGGATCAAGATAAGACCACGAGTTGGCAATATGGATAGCACTGATTTATCACCGACATTAGCATTAGGTAATGGCAGGGGGCTAAGATGTGCAACCTAGGCTTGATGTAACTTGCTGTGGATTTGAACTTACCCTGTAAGTAGATTTAAAGGTTGAACCTGGCTGAAGAAACCTTTCAGGTTTTACAAGCAGGCAACAGAATATAACTGTATCAAAACTGAATTAGCTTCGAAACAATTATTTTTTTAAAAGCAATTGGAGACTATGGTGGCTATACTTGAATTCTCATATCCAAGCATTGCTCTCTTCCAAACATGGGATTCTGTTCAGCTCCTGTTGTCTACCTAGGGTGTTTTTCACTGTTGTACCATACACACAAGGTAAATCCTGGCCTCGATGAAGCCAATAGAAAGGTTTCCTTCAGGATTCAGCCTAGGTGCTTGCTTGAACGCTGCTTTTTAAGATTACGTTTGAGACGGATGCTTGTACTAGGAGGAACTGTTGATCTGTACAGCAAGATTTATATCAGTTCAGATCTGTAGTACAGCCTGATAGAAAAGTTCACTATGAACTAGAACTGCATGTAGATACAGTTCACGTATTCTACGAACTGTGGTCCATTTGACTGGGCGTGTCAAAATGCACGGCAAAAAGTTTGCCATGAAGGGATGCTAACTTAGAGTGAAGTGCAGCGCTGGTGCTTTCCCAGCAGTCTCATAAAACAGAGCTAGATATGAATTTGATAAACCACAGACATTTTATGGAGATTTTCTGGTTCAGTGGAATTTATGCCTGTCACAGATTTTTCATGGAAACCTGCCTGGGTTCCTGATTGTCTGTGTATGACTTCAGGTTTCCAAGGGCCAAGGTTTGAGGGCAACAGTACTGTGTACACAGACCAGGGCTTCCTGGCTTCTGGAGTGTCTGCCCATGACTTGAGGTTTCCAAGGGCCAAGGTTTGAGGGCAACAGTACTGTGTACACAGACCAGGGCTTCCTGGCTTCTGGAGCTTTCCAGTCTCCTGGGAGAAACAGATGCTGTGTCACATAGATCATGGTCAGTTTTGGAAACACCATCTTTCAGCTTTTTCTGTTTACAGCTATTCCTTCCTGGATTGTTAGAAACGCTTGGTCCTGAGATGCTTTACCCTTACTTGGATATGGAGCAGAAGAGCATCAGTTATCTGCAACTAATCCCTTGAACAGCTTAGACAAATTCCACGGGCAGTTGCTGGTGTTTGAAACAGTGGGAACTTCTGTGAAAGCATTTATGTGCAGAGAGTGCAAAGCAGTAACTGGCTATGAGCAAACCAGCCTTTTGGGAAGCATTACTGCAGGGTGAGTTCTTTGGGGAAGGGCTTTAGGATCCAGGCCTTACTAGAGTCAATTAAGTTTTCAACTTGGATCCTTCTGGATAAAGTCAGGAGGTACAGGTACAATTGCCAACAAACAATTTTAGGACACTAACTAACAAACTGGCAAAATCACCTCTGAATCACTACACTCATGGCATGATAATCAGTAAAATATTTATGACGTGACACCTGACCTTCAAGACAAGAAAATCAGTTGCTTTTGGGTGGTCTTCACCATTGTGGAGAAGAAGGCTAAATACCTTGGCTTTCTGAAAGTCATTGTGCCCAGTTTTACTGATCTGCAACCAGTAATAGGTTGAAGTGGTGACCGGGCGTACTCCCGAAATGGAGGTTGTGCAGATCAGACACGGAAGGTGTGTAGGCAGCGTTCATGCTGGCGCACGCCGCTCAGCAGGGTCTGTTAGGGCCCTGCACAGCACTGCAGCAAGGGTCTGTGGGCTATTACTGCATCTCTGTGAGGTACTTTCTTGTATAATACTCTGGCCATTCTTGTTAGTACTTAACACTCTCACTATTGCTTATTTTAGTATCAGAACATCTGGCAAAGATCATTTTTTAAAAATCCTACAGACTCTTGGCTTGCCGACTTAGAAACTTTTTAAACTGCAACATTCAGAATCACCTAGTGTCATTTACTGAAAAAGATGGGCTTTTAACAGCAAGCAGAAATGCGAGGCGCTCAGCCTGGCTTGGTTTTTGCAGTTTGTCTGTTTTATTAACCTCCCTTATACAAACAATCAAGTGCTAAACAATATGAAATTAATCATGAGATCTAATGCCTTAAGAAGCTTACCATACTGGGAACTGCTCTGCAGATAGTCTTGCTGCTCTTTTGTAAGTAGGCAGATGATAGATTATGAATTTGAATCCAGAGCGGATTTTATGAAACATGTTTTCTGAATCAGCACGGAGCATAAGCATTTACAGACCAAGAGACGGAGGGTTTGGTTTAGAACCCTATTCACTAAAGAAGCAACTGAATTCTGCTCTAATTCTGGCACACCTCTTTGCACTGCCATCTCTCCTGCATATTCACTTGTATTCCCAGTGAGTTTTGCTACTTACTGAACACAATTGGGAGAGTCGGTTTAGTTGCAACAGGTAGTTCAAAGCTCCCTAGGCTGTATGTTGGTGCAGGAGAACTGTCTTTGGACACCAGCTAACTGGTCAGCTCACATGCTGCTTCTGTACAGAAATCAGGTCACCCCACGCTGTAACATAACATCATGTGAGGCTGTATTACTCGCCTTGACATTTAAAATTGGCATAAGAATTACAGAATCACAGAATCACAGAATAGTAGGGGTTGGAAGGGACCTCTGTGGGTCATCTAGTCCAACCCTCCTGCCGAAGCAGGGTTAACCATTCAGAAGCAACACATAAAGAGCAATTATGAAGGTCAAACTAAAACATAATTCTTGGAAATGTGCAGACCGCAAGCATTTCTAATGCCAAAGGGGAACATGACTAGAGTACGAGAGTACTTCTCCCTGTTTTGCTTATTGACAATTTTAGGAAACCTGCCTCAGCTTAGCTACACACACTGTGCAACACAAGTGGGCAGCACTTTGATGACTTGACATCTGTTTCTGGAAAACTGTTTGCTTGGGTAGGAGTTGCACATACACCTAGGCCTCCTTGTTAAAAAAATACTGTTAATTCTTCTCCTTCATAGAGTCCAAGTCTTTTCCCTACATGCAAAATAATTCTCTAGGGTAACTTACACATAAGTCAGTAGAGAGACACAGGGATGATTCTTGCTTATTGAGTCTTTTTACTGGTGTTTTTCATAGCAATGTTAAAGGCTAACACAATGGGCTTCAGGTTCCACTGGGAAGGATTAATTCTAGGAGGCCCCCAAATACTAACTGAAGTAGTCTGGACTAACGGTAATGGGATAACTTACTCATGTGCATAAAATCACATTTCTGGATAAAAACCTGCAGGTGGAGTTGCTATTTACAAAGTGGGTTGAAAAAAATCCAGGCAGCAATGTAGAATAAAATGCTAACTTGCACTGACTGCAATTCATGCTAGGAGCTGGAAGCATAAACTGCAGGGAGGAGAGAGCTGCAGATAAGATGTTGGAAGCTTCCTTTATGTTATGCCCCTTGTTACATCTCTAGCTTTCTTCAGCTGCTCCCAGAATGCACGCTGCAGTTGCCAAAGGCCAACCATTGTAAAAAATGCTGTGTTTTTCTCTACCACTGAAATGTGGTTTTAACATGAAACGGGCTGTCACCCACAGGAGCTGTGCCTCTGTCTTAGAATGGAATGCACTTTGTGTTAGTGTATGGGACAAGGCTTCCCCCGATTAGCTAGCCTGAGCACTATCCCTCATAGCAATAGCTCTGTCCTGAGCCAGACACATGCGAGCAGAAGCCGTGCCTCCCACTCCAGCTTTCAGCTTTTATCTGAAAAAACGGAGCTGGGACTGTCAGCAGCAAAACCAGTTCTTGTCTTTTATTGCCAAACACCATAACAAGAGGCTGATTTGTGGATTTTTAATTTTTTTTTTAATTCCTGGTGCAGAATCTTTAAAACTTTAAGGGTAGCAACATACCCTAAGGTCCCACCTTGCATGAGGTGAACAGTATCTTTCACACCACAGTATAGATTAGTACATTTTTTCCCAGTGGGTCCCAGTGAAGCCAGGGAATGACTTCTGGAAGGAACTGCTCCTCAGTTAATAACTCTGAAGACTAGGACTCTTAAGTAAACAAGGTGTAATGTTTTAATTTCAATTTCAGGGCAGCAATACTGAAAATTAATTCAAAGCGTTTTGGTTCAAAACATCTCCCTTCAGCGGGTAATGCTTTTGCACCTCATGCAGGAGAAACTAAACTAAAAGGAAGGTCCTGACAACTGGTGTGCTTCGTTCTTGGTGGCGTACGCGAGTAACGCCCCGTGTCATCGGTATATGGGAAAGCAACAGCAGGTGATCTGTTAGTATCACACTGGAGGGCAGCGGGTTTGGCCTGTCCTCTGTAGTTGTGCACGTTTGCTGCCTACTAACTCATCTTACTTCTCTTTCGGTGTCGCCAAGGTCATGTGCACAGTGCTTGAGGATCTGAAGCTCCCCTGCGGCTCCTACTGACTGCAAGATACAGACTTCAGTCTGGCATCTTACTGAAGCAGGCCCAGAGTCAGCGACTGCAGTTTACTCTCATAGTTACTTTCGGTTGCACAGCCAGTTGGAACATGTTTGAATCTTCTGTCACCCTGAGCTACAGGAGAGAAACACAAAGCGCTTTGAAATTAGGTTTGCAAGCAGACCTGGGCTAGACTCCTCTCTCCAGCTTTAAAATGGTCTGTGCCTCTTCCTCTTGCTGGAAGAGCCATTTTGACAGCTAGATAAGGAGTCGTGGAGCTGCTCTGATTAACCGTATCTGAACTAGCCTCCTTTCACCTAAGGAAGCAGAGCTCTGAAAAAGTGGTAGAGAGTCCTTTGACCCCTGCTGCCTTGGTGTATATGTTCCAAGGGGTTCAGCCAAAGCTCTTCCCAGTCCTGGAAAAATCTAAGTGCTAGTAACATTCCAAGTAAAAGATAAAGACGCTTGCCTCCAGGCAGAAATCCTCTATGTTAGGCTCTTTCCTCTACTACATATAAGCCGATGGAATATGGTTATTATATGTAAGAAACAGTTACTCAGTATGAGACACGTATTTGGAATGGAGGAATAAATATGTGTTGATAATCTGATCCTTACAAATTCAAAACAGAGCAGCCTAAGACTTAAAGAGGTGAGGGAAGCATCCTGCAGAAAGAGATTCTGCAGCTCGCTAGAAGAGTGACAGCGAGATTTTGATCACAGTTACGTTGAATAAATCTGGAACAACTCTGTTGATTGAACTAACCCTGATGCTATGTGTTCAAGTCAAACTGTATTTTTTTAAATATTCTTTAAAAAACGATCTTCATGTTTATATGGGAAAAAGATCACATAAATAATATTCTTCTGTGTTTATGCAGTGCAGTTCATGTGCTGCAGTGCTTTTATATAACACAGAGCACTTGCCTATTTTGCTGCAGTTCCAGTGAAGCTAAGGTAGCGTGACAGCAGGAGGTTTGCTTTGCACCCAGAGATCCAGTTCCTGCTTATCTTCTGATCCATTTGTACCAGAAGGGCCAGTGCAAAGAAGCGTGTAGCTGGGAATCTGGAGCTCCTCGATCTGCCACTGTGGTTCACTTCCCCAAAAAGGCCTTCAGTGCGGCAGATGTTCTGCGATCATATTTTGGCCACCTTAGCGTGCGTGTACTGCGCTGGGGCTACTTGGTGAGAGGGGCCAAACGCAGAGAGGACAAAGAAAACAGAGAAGGTAGGGAGGGAATCTCTGTATTATAGGCAGCGAGGGACACTGTGGCACACAAATATAGTGACCTGGGATGATGCATGCTCTGTTTTTTCCAGAAACTTACCAAACTTTTCTCAGTATCTGTGGAGGCCTCTTGCATACATTTACCTGAGAAAGGCAGGAAACCTGTCAGGCCCCGTGACTCAGTCACTACAAAATCCTGACCTGCTTCTAGTGCAGCTTCAGGGCTGGACAGCTAAACCGAGCCCTGAGTGCCACCAGCACGCGGTGGGACAAACTGCTATTGCAAACTGGCTGTCGCAAGGTCAAAACCACCAGCTGCTGAAAGGGTAAATGTTTTTAGCACATCAAGAAGGGTAAAACACAGATATTCTAGAGCTACTTCATCACCAGAACTAAATCCTGATTCATCATCTCATGAGAATACAGGAACCTCAGACAGAGAAAACCTATTACACCGTTTCAGTGCAAGGTTATCTTTTAGGGATCACCTAGTATTATTTTAAATAACCTTTGTAGCTGGAATTCCTTGGAGGATTACAGCAGAGCATAAGAGAGCAAATGGATTTCTTTCCTGTTAAAAATTCCTTTGCTTAATTTCTTCCCTTTACTTTTGTTTCCACTCTACCTGAATGTGTCACCTCAAGGCCTGATCTGAAGTCCGTTGAACTAAGTAGATTTGGAACCTGGCCCAAACACCTACTCTGTGTGGTACAGCATAAAGGCAGTTTCCTCTTTCATCTTCTGTCTTATATTTCTACCATACTCCTTAGCATTTCTAGAGAGGGGACAATATCACAGTCAATAACTGCATCTGTTTTCACAGAAGGCTGAGTCCAAAAACTATCAAAGCTAATAGCAATCTGTTGATTGACTACAGCAGACTGGGACAACCCTCAGTCCATCTGCATTTAGCCCTTTCCCCCAGTCATGCTTCGCAATCCAACTTATTATAAATCTATGATTTAAAGAAACATAGATGATGTGTGAAGGTCCCTTTAAAAAACAACAAAAACAGTGCAACAATGTTGTTTCTAGAGCAGTGGCTGAGGCTGACAATAAATTTGGATTGAAAAGTTGTGCACTATCCAAAAACTGCAAACACAAGCTCTAAACAAAATCCATATGTGCCTCTCAGAGGTGCAGGTGTCAAAGATACTAAGCCACAAAATGCTTTACATTAAAATAACTTCAAGGACCAGGTTAAGCTCTAAAAACTCCAAGGTAATTCAGAGTTAATCACAACAGCTAGTCTTTAATATGGTCAGACGGTAGAAGGTGTATGAAACTCACTGCTTGAAGGAACTAGGTAGCACCTTATCTAGGCAGTACGACCTCTCATACAGATTCAAGGGAAAGATGTAGTTTCAGTTTAAACATCCCAAAGGCTGTTGGTTGTTTTTTAGCTTTCCAGGGCTAAAGTCAAGCTCTTTGCATTATTTTAATATATTTTCTGCAGCTTAATTTCCTGTGTTTTCTTTTATAGTGGCATAAAATATTGCCCAGCAAAACTCTGAAGGAGTCGTAAAACACTTTCTAGGTTGCTCCATTTTAATTCCTACTCTAAGGCTGAGCTATTGTATGAACCTTCCAATCACTCTCACAGCCAAGGAAACAAATTGCATGAAGCCTTGGTGCATTTTCAATCCTCTCTGAAGCATCTCTGAAGCTCTTGGAAGTTATCTTGGAAAAACTCTGAGCAGCCTATCCTACCCTATCACGTCAGTCCAAAGAATGGAAGTTCTAGTTCTGTCATCCATGTGGGAAGATACGTATTTTTTCAGTGCATTTTGGACGCTGATTTACAGATAGATTGTTTTAATTTTTAAGGTTAAAAAAGCAGAATGGAAACATGTGATAAACTCAATCTGGCTGTGATAGCAGACATTCCTTACGAAGCTAGTAACAAAGGCAAATCACAAAACAAACTCAGTTATCTGGGCGCACATCAACAGGAAAAAAATAGACAGCTCCCAGAAATGCCTATATGATGATATTTCCAAATCAAATTTACTTCCAAATCAAATTTGATTCCAAATAAACAATTTATTTGAACTATCTGATAGCCACCCATTGTTTGGACTACACAAAAACCAGATCATCTCACTAATGTCTGGTGCTTTGTAACATTCTGTGAGTCTTTCATATCCAGATATGAAAATCCACCTCGTTTGTATATGTGGAGCAACTGTAAAGCACGGCCTTGTAATTCAGTGGTACCTCCACAGGAACCAAATGCAGACTGGAAAAATTTGAAATTTGCTCTTATCAATAGGTAATAGTGAGTAGTCCTCCAGTTATTACTATCAGCTGCTTTGTATGTTGGCATACATATTCCACAGTCTCCTCTACCGTGACTGCCAAGGGCTTGGGTCACACGTTATTTTTTATTTCTTTTTCGTTTTCTGAAAAGTGCAGAGCTTGGCAGTGAAGGCATAGCTACTGGGCCTGCAGGCAGTGCCACATCATGGATTAAAGGTCTCGAGATTCAGATGCTGAGGTAAAGTAACAAGGGAAGGTGGAGGTGAACACTGAAGGGGAGCTGAGTATGCACAATTTCTTCCCTGAACTGAGGCTCATGTCAGACATGACGCAGTGGGCAGGACGCTGAGAATGTGGCCAGTTTTTCTAAAACCCGAGATGTGCCTGTAGCTCCAAACTCATAGTTCTGTCAATGGACTGTTAACTGAGCGCCAACTGTCTATTCCTTGGTGTCAGGAAGACAATCCTTGTAGGACTCATTACTAAGGTGGTGATGAACTTGTTATATACCATGCATCAGTTACAGAATACATAGATTTTCTTCTCTGGATGAACAGTTCAGACAAGCATGGATAGGACTCATTACTAAGGTGGTGATGAACTTGTTATATGCCATGCATCAGGTACAGAATATATAGATTTTATTCTCTGGATGAACAGTTCAGACAAGCATGGATAGTGGTTTCAAATGGTCAAGACTTTCAGGAGTCTAGCTTTTTGTATTATCTCACAGACAATTCAGATTCTTCCAGAAGTGTGGATACTGTTGTACATGCAAAGCATAAAACCAGTAGGACTTTCAAGCTTTGCAGTTCATTCATTAATGTTGATTATTCCTGAAGTTTCCCCACTATCATATTCCAAAAGTACAGAAATCTCTTTCTGCATAGTGAGTTTTCTTTTTCCTCATTTTTTAGCACTGTGGTTTTGTATGGAGACACTTCCAGGGGCTTTCAGTTGTACATGTGGTACACTGTGCTGTCAGTGATAGATTAGACTTTGTAGGTGACATGTAGGTCAGATGTTTGAACTCCTCCAGTGCTAACTGGTGTTGGCTACAAAAGAGATGTGTGAAGGGAACCCCAGTTATTATAATGCTATGCTTTCAATAGCTGACTTTACTGGTGCTCATTCTGCCTTAGATTTTTTCTCATCTGAACATTTCTGCCAAGACTTAACCATTCTCAATCAAGGATTTACACAGAGATTGTCCTCCGCCATTCCTTAATCCCTGCTAGCCAGAGTGCCTTTCATGTGTCAAGCACAGTGCTCCCATCAGCTGTGTGCAGCACACTAAGAATTCAGTATCAAAGTCACTTACAGGCTGTTGTTGTTTTCCACAAGTGATGGATTTTATAAGGTTTCTCCATAATGTACCAAGTCTTTCAACAAATGACAGCTGTTATTGCTCTGTTGTTTTCACCTCACAGACTACATCTAGGCCTTTAGGAGGCACCTTTGTAAGATGTCTTTTATAATTATCGTCTCAAAATACAGCATGTATCAACACAGCATGTATCAGCTTTCAGTAGCTATAATATTTGCTACTGTCAAATTCAAGTTTCAGGAAGAATCATGAAAGAAAGAAATGCTGCCTGCATATCATTCTTCTCATGAGAATCTCCCTATGTTCTCTTCCTTAATCCTTTCACCACCGTATAAGAGAAAGGAAGTCACAAGCTCAGAGATTGTTTGTACTGCTGCATGACCAATGGTCTCACATCTTTTTATGGGGTTAAGACAGAAAGTGGGTGTTTTGACAGCACAGTTCATGAAGAAATTCTGCTGCCTGGAAACTTAGGCAATAGGGGACAAATTAACACACAGAAAAGAAAAGGGTTTCCATGTTTGCAACTTGTTGGGGTTGAGAACCTGGAGGATCTTTCACGGCAGGGCAGAGATCGGATCTTTTGGACAGTGGAGAGTTATAAAGTTTTGCAAGTCATACGTGAAGTCTGGATCCATCTCCAAATTCTCATTAAATATTTAGGTGTTTGAAACACACGTATTGGTTCAGGCACAACTTTTAGAAGGATGATATGACCTTTGACAGGTTGCTCATAAAAATTCTTGATCTTGAGTGTTGCTGTAATAGTCTGTTTTCAGTCTGGAATTCAGGAGATGAAGTTTCTGACTTTAATTTCAGGGGTGTAGCATCAGTCAACAGAGGTAAGTTTTATATGGGCGGTAACAACTGTTCTTTTACTAGCAGCATGGAAAACAATATCTGCTCAGTAAGAGACCACTGGAACACCTCTTAATATTCCCACATTTGTATGTTTTTTTCTCTTTTCTACTCAGTCTTCACACCCATCTATTTAAGGCAATTAAAACTCCTTGTAACTTCTGAGCTATGAGTTTCTCACAGTGATATGAGAAGGGTAGATGGTAGCAACAAGAATTGCATAGAGAATGGAAGGCTGGGCACAATACGCCTGCCTCCATCCCACAAATATTTATGAAATAGATTGGATTTTTCTGAATGGAAGTGTGAGAAGACTAGAACTGAGAGTCTGGGAGCTCTGATGATGAGCTGGGTAGAACCCCAAACCTCTTCACCAAATGGTTTATTTAGTGTGCATTCTGCAGCGGCAGATCATTCCACCAGACCTTTCCAACTGCCCAGGTTGAAGATTTTGGTTGTAATTCAGTGCAAGATGCATTGAATTGTGCACATGCTTCTGTGTTTCACATATACGATGTGTGTCAGGTCAACAGGTGGTGTACATGCTCAGCACCTTGCACAGCTGAGTCTTGAAGAATATCTGCACTACAGAGTGCAGGGGACTAGCTCAGTTACTGGAAGGAATTGAGAGGAGGTAGCACTGAGCTCATTGCAGGTGCATTCTTCCTGCTTCTTGAGCGAGTCTTGCAGTGCAGCGAGTTCTGCACTGTCCTAACTAGGCTGCTTCCAGGATCTAAAACAGCTAGTTCAAAGATACAGGTATTACTGAGTCATGCTGCAGTCTACTGTGCAGACACAGCCTCCGTTATTTTTAGTTTATGTTCTCAGACCACTATTGGGAGATACCTGATCTGGTCCATCTTTGTATTTAGTCCAGCTATGCATATAGGTACCACCTGGCATTTTGTTGTTATTTCAATATCTAAAGAACAACGAAAAGTACATCAGAAAAGTGGTTTGAATTTGATACAGAAAAATCATAATACCAGAGGAGTTTAAACTTAAATGTGTTACTAATCATGAACGTTCTTGGAAGCCAGCGTGTTTATTTGGGGCAGCAAGCTTAAAAAATACTGGAGCCAGATGGCCGATTCATACATCACTGTGGAGCCTTATCTGCTGAGAAATCAAATCACCAAGTGGAATATGGAAACCCTTTCTAAATCCTGCAATTTTGCATTTTTGCTTCTGATGTAAGCTTCCCACATCTTAGATTTACATATTCCAGAGTTACTCAAAAATTTTAGATCTTTAACTAGACTCTAAATGCTTCGATTCACAATCGTTCCCTGTAGAAATGATACGATCTACAATAAATGTTCGGTTTGTCAAAGCACTGTCCATAGTAGTGCCATAAAAGACAGCTGCAGCTAAATGCCTGAAGAACTTCTCCACGAAGTTTATTTTCATGACAGGAGGCAGGAGGGCTGAAGTCCACTCTAGCTCAAGAGCTGATGCAGCTCTAAGAATGATGGTGAATTCTCTCCCTGACTCTATAAATCACCTCTCCTCTGACACTGCCTGGAGCATCCTAAGCTGGAAAGAATGAGTTCAAGCTCAGAAGCATGTGATGTCCTTTTGGGTCTCACCAGTGTGTAAAAAGAGTCCCAATGAATGTGAATCTAGTACTTTTGGTTACATATGTGTGATGATAAGAATCTAATTCAGATAGTAAAATACTTTTCAGAGCTACAAAAGGGAGGAATATCTAGTTCTGTATAAGACACAAAGTCTGGATTTTGCCAATGCTAGAAAGAGTAGACTTCAAAAAAATTAAAAAAAAAAAAGTTAGCAGTGAATGTGTGTAGAAGCTGGTAGGATTGAACCACTGGTGAAAAGCAGAAGATGCTTCATAACCTATGTCTGACAACTACTTAAGATTCATGGTGGCTGGTGCCAGGGAGGCAGGATACAAACACTGCATCTCTTTGTGTCAGCAGGTCCAGTGTCACTATGGATGCAGGAGACATTAATTCCAAGGGGAGAGCAGTGCCAACTTTTCTCAAAGGAATCCCTTCAACAGCTCCTCCACTTAGGTAGTTATGAAGTTCAGTTTCCAGTGAAAGTTGCTGTCTCCTGGCATTACCTCTGCTTCGTTAAATAAGGAGGCAGTTATTTGGGCAGTAACACTCCCCAAGGCCTGCAGAAAGGCAGGAGGAAGAGCCCAAAGTCAGCGTGACTAGCACTACTCATTTCTGAAATGCAGCCTGAGAAACTGGGGGGAAACACACATGACAGAATATAATGAGCATTCATGAGAGTAAGTCGAATGGATGGCTAATGGCCAGAGCTCTAGCACGTTCCATTAAAAAATAACCAGGGCAACCAGAGAAGTGAATTTCCTGCATATCATGGGATGCTGGACAAAAGACATTGTGTGCCAGACACATAGGAATGGAAAGCTGGCATAAGATGCACAAGAATGCTTGAGATTCCTATTCAGATCAGTCATTAACATTAACACAGAAGATAGAGCACCAAATACGATATGCATAATCACTGCAGAAAGCAGAATGCAAATAAACCCTGAAATCACAGAAGATTCCTGGTCCTCTTTTGCCTAATGTTGGTGCAGATCTATCTGAATTACAGATTCAATTAGGGGAAAAATAGACCTTAGTGGGACTCCTATTTTTAATGAGATGCTGCCCAGCTAGCAGTTGAATGGCCCAGCACATGTAGCAGATGATAGACTATAGATAGATTCTAGGAGCAGTTAAGAGAAGGTAATGGATCGCAATTCAGGAAAGGCTCTTTTTGATAAGTTTCTGGATTTATCAGTTTAAACACCAGTACCAAATTCTAGCTGAAGACTGTGAATAGCAAGAACTTACTTTGATAAGAAGAATTTGAGAGTTTACAGGGGCCCTTACTCTTTCTAGGTCACTGTAGAATGTTCTCAAATCTTGATAGGTATCACGACATTTACAGCCTCATGAAGAGAAAAAAGCCAAACAGTTCACTGCCAAAGAGCACTTGAAGCCAAACCAGTCAATCTAGAAGCATTTATGTTTCTATACTAAATACTGTACAGAGATACTTAAAAAAATAAAAAAGAAAATAAGAAAAAGTTCCTGACCCCAAATGCCAATTACATACTGAGAGTGGGATTTCTGTGATTTAACTTAAGCTGTCAAAAAAGTAAGCCTCTAGCGTAAGCTATGTGCCTGTGCTCCCTCAATAATCAGTGCAGGGAGACAGGCATCTCCAGGGAAAAATTCTTCTCGTTCTGGGTAAGAGGATGAATCACCCTCTGGGGACAGCATGTTTCCAGCAGCTATAAAGGGTATCTACATGATTCCCTTGCCAACTGAAGTTTAGATTAGCTGGAAAACCAGACTAGATTTTGGGCACACTGGCACACCAGTCCTTCTTTTGATCTGAAAAGAGAAGAGGGGTTCATATTCCCAGTGTCTCACCACTTAATCTAACAGTACTAGTTGGTCAAATAAAGCATACTACCTTGCAAACTTTCTTTCCTATGTATTAGACCATTATAGATAAAACTCTATCTTAGATGCCAAAGTATTAGATCTGAAGTTGAATGGGATGAACCTCATCCCAGGAGACAAGAAGAGTGGCATTAGGCATCAGATGAGTTACATGCTTGAAATGCTTCTTCCTCATCACTGGTTGAAAAAGGATCCTAGGTACCTAGATCAGATATTGATATACACATCTGATAGACAGATGTATATAATTGTCAGGACAGATGAATCCTACCAAAAATCGATGGCCGGGTGCCATTTATTCTCCAGTAAGTGCAATGAACACACTGCAATTGCAGCTGAACAGCAAACTGACTTGTGCACTCATGTCCCTCCACCACTGCGCACTGCCTCTGGCTCGCGGGTTTTGGTCAGGGAACAGCTGTTTTCCTCAGACAATGAAACTCTCTGGAGAAAGTAAAATAAAACCCCTTTCTATGATGCTGCATGAATACTCTTTTATAAGTGGAAATGAGGGGTGCCACTAAGACAGACATTTAGGGAAAAGCTCCAGTCAAATCTACCAGCCATTAGGCCATGTCGGGAATGTTGTAACAGCCTCGTGAAAGATCCTGCTTAGTCTCTTTCATACAGTGGCTCTTAATAATGAGCCTATAATAAATGTACAGTCTGGAGGAATTTACTATACAGTATCCAATTGGATTTATATAGTCATAAACTGCTACAGCACTGCTTCTATGATTTACAACAGTCTCTACTAATTATGAAGCTATGCCTGGATTTGAGATGTAAAAGGCAAACAGTACCAGACTGGTTGTACAGTGATACTACACAAATGCACATTTGCCACAGCAATTTTGAATTGCTTGTTAACAGAGAACCATTGCAAATAACCATGTATTTTAGCCTGCTCTTATGAAAAGCACCAAAAGCTGAAACCTAGGAAGTTTCTGGCATGGGGTTTTATTGTGACGGAGTTTAGAGATAAGGGAAGGAGTGGGGAGCAGATAGTCCACGGACCCCATCAGTGAAACCTTCTGCCTGGACCGTAAGGGACTGGACTTGGTAGCTTACCTGATCCCTTCCCAATTCTATACTTCTGATTTCCTAAAAAGAAGCCACCACAGGAAAATACTGTAACTTACTGAAGAACAAGCCTCTCCTGACCTAAATGGATATAGAAGGATGTTTACTTCACAGAAGTTTTCCAGCATAGACATCTAATTTTGCTGTTACTCAGCATATTAAATAACTCTTTCAAAAAGGACTGTATGTCATTAATAGGAATTACCTGGGCACCGCGGGCAGCACAGCTGTGGTACATGCACAGGGGAAGGACAGTGGAGACTTGGGCATCTTATTCTGCTGCACAGCACATTTCCATTCTGCAGGAGGAACACAATACAATACTTTACTGAAATGGGCTGTCTTACAAATTTCTGTGTTCTCTATTCAGCATCTAGGTATTTTAAAAACAAATGCCTTTTTACAACGTTCTGATTTCAGTCACATCAGGGTAAGCCCAGATTACTTTCACTTCCTCTGAATTTATGCTGGAGGTCAGAATGTAGCAGAAATCCATACAAAGCTTAAAATCAGAGGAAGTGCCTGAAAATGGATTGCAACAATCTTCCATTTGTGTTTCTCTTTTGAGCAGATTATGCTTATGAATTGCATTTCCAAAACTAAGGCACAGATAATGAACGGTAGGTCTCTGAGATATCCCCTACTGAGGGTTAGTTCAAGACTGCGAGAGACAATAGCGTCTGTAATTGTTCTTAAAAACTGTGGAGAATCTTTTGTTTTCATTTTATGAGTTCCCCAGAGGACAAAAAGCACCAGTTGGGAAGTAGCCATTTTTCTAAGAAATACGAGCGAGTCTTGGGTATAGTGTTCATTATTCATGTCATTAACATATATTCTATTTGACCACATCTAAGTTTGATTTATAATTAAAACACAGGGAATTTTCATTCTCCAGTGTCTGCAACCAGAAAAGACTATCCATTTCAAATTCCCATTTCCCATCTATAATTCATCCTCCTAATTTAGCTCTGAGTTGCTCATGTTTGTAGCAAGAAAGATCTTTCAGCATGAACACTGATACTATGCTGTGACTGGTTTTAGATGGTGTCAGGAATAAACCCACTTCATTTTCATATGCCTTCTGGAGCACTGAAATCTTTCCAGAGGAGGTGCAGACTTCCTTAAACAGCGTATGTACAGGCTTTTCTAGCCATCTCTTCCAAAATAATCCATTGACTCCTAAATATCTGCAGACCACAGGCTGGAATCGTACTGTTAGATCATTACTACCCACAAACTACATTTGTGCATCTGCTTTGGAAAGAGACACTAAAAATGATACCACCATCTGTTTCCAATGATGACTGAAATGAAATATACTGATTTTATAGAGGAGGAGCAAATTTTAGGCTGTAGACTCTTGGCGGGACAGGGACTATCAGTGGCCTGCACAGCTCTTTGCCCATCACCTGAGAGCCTGTAAAGCACTGCAGTCGAAGAAGGGCTGGCATTGCCCGCTGGCCTGGCTCCATGTTGCTTCCTTGCCTTGTTCCATGGCCTCACTCCCCTTTTCGTTATTAGTCCTATGAAGCCTCCCGAGGTGAATGTTTACTTTCCGTGCATGATCAGCTGTAATAAAAATTCTGCAGGCCTTCTTCGCTCCTCGGTGCTGCCTGTAGCACTCCACTGTTTGCAGCAGGACAGAACTGTTTTCTTGCGCTTGCCAAGACTGATCTTGTGCTTAGATTCACCGTGGTATTTGGGAGACCGAGCCCTGCTGAATAGAGTAGGACTTCAGCTCCTGTAGTCCTCCGTGAATCAGGGCCACGGTTAGCATTTCTGCATCAGATACCCAAGGAGTAACAACGCATCTCTCTTCCCGAGCTGTGTTATCAGTGCCAAGTGTGGGGAACGTTCATTTTAGCCCCTGAGGTCTACAGATCTGACTAGGAACACAAGCAAAAAGCTGCTGTATTTTAAAGAGTAAAATAATGATCTGACAAATTGTGAGTGCTCCAATTAACCCATTACTGTCAATAGTCTCCACTGTGTATTGGAGGGGGAGGAGGGGTTGTAAAAGAAAGGGGGAACAGGGTGAGAACACTGAATTATGTTTAGTTTTATTCTGGTTTAAGTATGTGAATTATAACTTGTAAAAATACAATACTACATACACACAAACACAGGAAGGCTTTTTTTTTTTTAATCCCAGGCTGAATAATTTGGCCTCTGTTTAGTTAATTTGTCTCGCCTTTTTCTTAACTATTAGAGGTCTGTGTGTTGGGGGCGAGGACGGACAGACTGTTGTTTGGAGATGGAGCAGAGATCTCGGGCTGTTGCCTGGCTGATACCACCTGAGTTTTGTACTGTGCAGAGATCATACAGATCATGACGTCTGAGGCCAGCAAAGACATTCTGGTCACACTGGTGATGAAACCCCCTGGGGATTTTTTTGCTTTTCTCTGCAGTGTGAGGGAGCAGGTTGCCGCTTCAGACTCTGTACACATCCTTTGCTTCACTGATTTACAGCCAGGCAGTCACAGGTGGGTTACGCTTAGGTCTCTCCTATTTGCCGTCGGTGGCACACTGAAGTTTCATTTTTTATGCTGTAATATTTGGTTTAAGGTCTGTGCTTGTGCTATGTCATGGCACGTTTTCTAATGCTTTGTCTAGCCTTAATTTTGTTCAAATTGTAAATTATTGAGAGTTTCCTGATGACCTGGAGCTTTTACTGTAGGTCCGTGTTCTGAGGGCATTTGTTTTGGCCAGGACAAAGCTCAAATGAATGGCTGGATGCTGCAGTTGTTACTTGGCATCTTCCTTCCATGCAACAAAAGTCACATCCCAGAGATCCCTCAGCCTCCTCACTGCTGAAATAACCCCAAGTTGCATTTTGCACCCTCACGGTACAAAAAAGGTAAAACAGAGCAAGCAAGGAAGTAGAATCCAGCACCAGTTCTGAGTTGCATGCACTGATAATTGCCACAAGCAGCTTCCTTCTTTACGAACCTTGTTGCCCTGAACTGTCACCCTGGTCTTCCATGCCCATGTGCAAAGGAAAGAAATAAAATACACTCCGGTTGTTGGAGCCTCACGGTGCATGGGTATGCCTGCATCACAGCAGTGCTGTTCTCTAGAGGAGCATTCCATGCACTTTCCCATCTAACATCTTCCTAAAAATCACCGAGCAATGATTTGTATCCAAAACTCTAGGGCTTCCAGCAAAGTTCATCCCCATCCAAGACAGCCTTCCAGCAGTTTAATGAATGTTTTACCACACATGGACTCTGAGGGAGTTTTCAACTTTGCATATAGATCAGCAAAAGTGAGTGGAAACTCCTTTTTGCTATAACCAGGGACTTTTCCTTTTCTTCCTACTACATTGCTTTTTCTATTACAGATGTCTGCTGCACAGAACTGAGATGCAGCCAAGCTTGTGGGACTATTGTTTGTGCATCTCCACACTAAATCGTAGTAGCAGATCCCTCAGAGCAAATGGTGCACAGGGGCCCAATATTTTAGACTTGCAGGGCAGAAAAAAGCCAGGAAAACTTTATTCTGCATTAAATGCAGCAGATAAAACCCAGCACCTGGAGCACCTCATGTGGTAGTGATTAAGATCCCTTATCATTTAGTCATTTTAAAGAACTCTAAGCGACATATTCTGCCCTCATTTTCCTGCCCCTCCCCAGTATATGACATACTTAGGGCATCTAAGACTGCTGTGTCTTCGTATCAGGCGCCAACTGATGGTAGTCAAGGACCTGTGCTTTCACGTCCTACCCAATTCTCTCTGCTCCCCATATGCTGTTCTCATTTTTCAGCATCACATTCTTGCTTCATAGATTTTTACAAACGGCGATATCCAAGCCTGCTCCTTCGGCACACGTTCGGGCAGCAGATGCTTTGGCTGTGGAAGCGCCTCTGAAGATGCGGCACTGCACACGGATCGAACCACTGCCAAACTCAGGTTCAGCACAACCACCCATATTGATGGAACTGCAAGGATTCTATTTAGGTCGTGGGGTCCAGTTATTCAAGATGTAATGCTCAGTGTTGACAAAGCTTCTGGCTAGTGAAGGAGCTGCTTTGTCTACCCCATGCAAGTATTTTTCGCCAGCACTGGCCTTCTCTGTTAATCTTTTCCCTTCGCTAGGATCACCTGCCTCTATTTCCTGCAGCGTGGTCAGGAGCCACTACTGAGAACAGGTTTGGGCTTTGTCAAACTGTAGATACAACATAAAGGATTCCAGTCAATTAAGCAAGCAGAAGGAGTTGTAGGATCAATAACTCAGCAGTCCTACCTCTGAGCAAAGACAATTAACGCAGTAAACAAGGCCATAGGGTTCCAGATAAGGATGCCATCTTTCTCCTACACGATACTTCTTATCTTGAAACACACAGTATGTATCTGAATCTGTAAAACAGTAAAGAATCGAAAGAGCTATGAATGAATGCTCCCATTCCGCACTTACAAAGTGTTTTTAGGTGTGCAGTGTTTTCTGTAGACTGTTTTTTCTTTCCCTGGAGAATCACACAATGGAAGTGCCCTTAATTTCATGTGCTGTAGTTTCTAACCTCCCACACCAAAACAAATGACATGGCCTCCCATCTTTCCAAAACTGCAGCTCCTGAAAAAGCTGACAAAATGGCTTTCATACAGCGTGAGTTTATCCTTTCACCTGCAAAAACACAGGCTAAGATCCCATTTAGGTAACAAAAGTAAAGTGCTTGCTTGCTCAGGCAGGTTTATAGGAAACAAAACCTTTTCACTGCAAAACCAAAGCAATTGGCTCAACTCAGGAAAATCCCAGGTTGTGCAGCTGAGAGATTTTGAACAAGGGGACTGCAGACGGAAGATAAATGCAATGTGTTCACACCGCATGTTCAGTATCTCCATATTTTAACCACCTAATAAAAAAGACTTTTGTCCCAGTATTTCAGAACCATTTGTGCTGGCTTACAGATGCATCAGCATTCAAAATATTTTAAGATCTTTCTGCCCATTCAGCACTTCTAATCTTGCAGATGGAGTTTTGCAGACGTCCATCTACTTATCAGACACTACTGCCCTGTCTCTCCCTGTCACATTATGGTTTCACATTTAAAACTCAAATCTCTTCAATATAAAGGGTGTTTCTCATGTGTTTCCATGAGAGAAGTCCTTCCTCTTGCCTTAATGATGTCCAAATTCAGCTTAATTCATCACCCTCAGTATAGATCAGGGTATCAAACAAAACACCTGTCTTCCCAGTGATAATCCAGGCAAGGGACATCCTTCACATTTACTGGGCTAAAAGAAGGTGGCAAGAGGTAGGGGTTATTAGTGGCAATGGTGAAGTGACCTGCTTTCAATTCACACAAAAGCACGACAAATGAAATGCAGGATCTGAAAAAGCAAATGGCCAAAGTGGAGTTTGGCAATTTCTCACACTGAGACCCTCTGAACAGGGATACCTGCACAGTGCTTTCGTGTGAGTAGGGTCAGCGGAGGGAGAAGGTGGCCTTTTGGAACTCACTCTCTCTTTTTTTCTTTTTTTTTTTTCTTTTTTTTGCACCTACCTCCCTAGAAGCAGAAGCTGCTGACACGGAGGCTGGAAATTGTAACTACTTCTCAAGGGCAAACAATGTCTTTTTTAAGCAGAAGGCCAAAACCCAGCCTGTGCAGGTGGGGAGAGCATTCCAGAGAGCTAGCAGCCAGGCTGTAGCAGTTGATAACTCCTGGACTTATTTGGGTAGTTCTTCCTCCTTGCCGCGCTTTCTGAAATGTGCTAACATCTCCCACGGATGACAGGGTTTGTAGAAATACTCCCTTTGTTTTGTTTGTATTCTTTTCACTTCTGCTCATCAAGTTTTTGACAGTGCTTAGACTCTTAATTTTCTCAAAGGATGTATCTAATCGAGTTCATATGAGGTTGTTTTTGGAACACAACAGAACAGTCTTGGACGAGCTTTAAACTAGCTGAAAACTCCAGCACAATAGTCTTACACATGGGACAAAATCCAGATAATCTGTAATCTGTCAGATGTTTACAAAGGTCACTAAAATGGAACTAAGCCTCTCTCGATTCAGGATATTTGAAATAAAACAGATTCTCCAACTGATGTGTTATGTTCTTTATGACGCAATGAAACCTGTACAGCTTCAGGAAAATGTGCCCCAAACGTGGGTGTGACCCGAGTCTACTAAATGTGGGATTAGGAGGAGGAAGAATGTTAGAAGGGTTTGAACGCAGCTCCACAGGGCAGGACATTCCTGTCTGAAGATGTTTTCTGAACCACATCTGTCAAATAGAAGGAAACCATCAAATCTGGGTGAATGTGACAGCTTTTTTTGGAGTCTACTTACGTTTTACTTGTTCTAGTTTACCTCCATTTATGAAAAGGAGACAGAGCACACCGAAAACGATAAAATGAAAATCCTCCAATATCCACTTTTTTCTCATCTTTATCGACAAAAGGAAGAGAAAGAGCCTCCAAAGCAGAGAATGTTCAGCTGTTGGGAAGAAAAGATTAAATTAATTAGTTAAAATCCTGTAAGATACTTACATTCTCTGACATGATTTCATCTAGCACACAGAAATCCTAAACTGCCAGAACCAAAAAATCAGTCTATATCACGGATCTTCATTTCGTGCAAACAAATCTGGCTTCAGATTATTTCATTTTTGGAAAAGGGGCCACATTCCCATTCATGACAGCTGAAAACTGGGTATTACTTCTACTAAAGTCCTTATTTTATTCCAAAGCAGAGAAATCTGGCAAGGAAGCAATCTGAATTCTTAAAGTTGTCTTTCACAAGAAACTAGTTTGGGAGAGGTTCTTGCTGAGCAGCTCTTTTGGATGTAACTTTGGAAATACAGGTAGCAGCTGTAACCCCTTTGCGTCATCGCAGAATTAACCTTGGGTATACCTGGTGCATTGGCCCTGCTCTACGGGAACCCACGGCTAGGGCGAAGCGCTGGCCACGCTGTAGTCTTCCTCACTGCATCTACCAAGCTTCCACCACTACCCACTTCACCCCTTGTGCCCTCTCCCAACTACTGTTGTTCCGGGATTCTGTATAATTAATTTTTCTGGAGTTAACCCTTCCGTTGCCTTGATATCTAAAAGTAGAATGGGGGAGTGACATATCATCTTCAGTCCTGTAGATCTTTAACGGCAAAATCCTGCACATGGAGCAGAGCTTAATGTGTTCTTCTCTGGGTGGTGCAGAGATGGTACCGTACTTGTGTACGGTGCTGCGTGCACCCTTCTGTTTATCTTTTTCTGGCTTTTGAAAGGTGAATTAGTTTATAATGAAAAAACCAAGGGAGAAAACAACTAACTAAAGTAGAATTTCTTTATTTTTGATAGCCAACCTAAGATTCTAAATTGAGGAGTATGTTGATGCTTTACTGTTTATCAGAATTCACTGCAAAAGTATCATCTTCCCAGAGTATACTTGCCCACAATTTACAGTGTTGGAAAGATCTGGGTTTGATTTTAAGAGCCTTAATGTGGATTCACAATTGGTTTTACAAAAGTTAAAAAAGAAAAAAAGATTCACTATTGAAAAAATAAACAATCTGCTTTGTAAACTAATTTGACCTCTTCAGATCTCATGTAAATAATACAACTGTACATTAATATGTTTCAGCTCACAGATAACCAAAGTAGAAATAATAATTTATATATGTATATTCACAATTAGGTGGAGGATAACTGAGAGAAATTAACTAAGCAGTAAGTTAACAAGCACTTAAAAAGAAGATCTCCCTATTAAGACTGTTGAGACCTGGGATACTGCAACAAAGGGTGGGTGATCTGATATTATCAGAGTGTTTTTATTGCCTTTAAGGGCTCTCTACATTCCCAAACCACAACCAAAACGGTCATCTTCCTTGACTAATCAAATCTCTGCAAGTCCTCTCTCTGTACTCAGTAAGCTCATTCACAAGAATGCAAATTGCATCCGAAAACATTCAACAAAATAATGCTATTTTACAAGCTCACTCCCTAAGCAGTAACAAAATAAAACTTTCCATTTATTTTGGAAGCTGAGAATAATATTCCAATATCAGAAGAGAAGTTTCAGTCATTTTTTCCTTTCAACGTGTTCAGATCACACAGGACACTTGTAAGCCAAACAACCTTTTAAAAACTTGTTTGAAAATAAAAGCTGGTAATCCAGTCCCGGGCCATCAGGCGTGCATCGAGAACAACAGCAGCGCGTCACCGGACCAGCAGAAACGGGAGCGGTGAAAGATTCGGGCCTTCTCGGGGGTCGTTTCAGCAAATAATCTTTGTAACCGGAGCACGGCCATCCCCTGTGCAGCACTTTACCTGCGGGCTGGATGGGGCAGTTGGAAAGGCAAGGCTCGGAAACGCGTCCGCCCGAGACGGCAGGTCTGCGGGAGGAAGCACAGTCCCGCAGCCGGACCGCGGACGCTCAGCAGTGCGAGATGGAGGAGTTAATCAGAAACGGGACGGGGGCTTTGATCTCTCGCCTCACTCCCTTTCATTTCTGTGTTGTTGTTACCCCAAACACAAACACAGACTTCTCCCTGTCAGCACACTCCCTGCGTTTCCCCGAAGGGCAGCGTCCTAAAAATATTCCCGCGTTCAAATCGTCTCACTTAGGATTAACCTGTTAATTGTTGGTGCGTTTGCTGCCCAGCAGAAACAATGGAAGCGCCCCGCTTCCCGCAGGCACCGCGGCGCGGGGTCTGGGCTGGAGCCCGGCGCGGGGACTGCGGGGGCCGGCCTGGCCTTGGCTGCCCGCTAACGCGAGTGCGGGGCGAGGCGCGGTGAGGCGCGGGGGACGGG
>Ga0065711_1030557_pt1 | contig 32144 bp, 25 predicted proteins | sample Hoacrofraction12_FD_59098 | JGI IMG/M metagenome (GOLD analysis project Ga0065711, IMG submission 59098) | Hoatzin crop microbial communities from Cojedes, Venezuela - Epithelial fraction 12 v2 (version 2) | ecosystem: Host-associated > Birds > Digestive system > Esophagus > Crop | place... | reverse complement strand
TTTTTTTTTTTTTTTTTTTTTTTTTTTTTTCCAGTATTGAAATCGTAGCTCACACCTGGCAGGCCAATTTCTCTGGGTTGTGGTTGGACCTGTTCTTAGTTACTCTGAGGTGCTTTGCCTTTAAAGCGGATAATGTCTTTAAAGTGGATATCCACTCTAATAGTGGTTTCTGCAGCTGCTCAGGTTTTTTTTTTTTCCTAATATGGAGCTGAAGTGATTGCTCCAGAGCAGCCACTTTCTGGATTTACTCAGTCACAGTTTTTACTATCTGAATAATGTTAGTAGTTTATCTTCCATTGCTCTACATCTTTCTACTCATACTTAGCTGCACTGTTTCCTTCCCTGTGGACTACGCTATGCTGCTGTCAGCCATCATTGCTGCTGTCTTTGTGGCATCTTCTAGCAGGTACCACAGCGCAGAAAGTACGCGATGCTGCTCTGGATTAAAAGTCTTTAGTTGTTGTCACGATTCTTTTGGCAGACGCTGAAAGGATGTCGCCTAAAACGAAAGGATAGTTCTGGGTTTAAAGACAGATCAGTTCTTAGGAAAGCAGACTCAGGGATTACCTTGCATCATGTCAGAGAATAAGAGTTGGAGTCCTGAAAATACCAAAAAGCGTGGCAAGTAATTGAATCAGGCAATTTGGAAAGGAGGCTGCATTTTTGCTTGTGTCAAGCCCAGCAGGAGTTTTAAAGCTAATTCCATACCATGTGGAAGTGAAATTATGATTTTCTTGTGTAATGCACAGCTCTGAGATTCACAGCCTGATCTTGCAACTTTGCCTGTGTGAGCGGACATGCTACATTTGGTACTGTTGATGTATGAGCAAAGGTTGTAGACCGAGGTTCTTAAATAATGTAACACTTCTTCTCTCTGTAGGGAATATCTGGTGAAGCCCAGCAGCAATCAGTAAGATTAAGGAACAAAACACAATTGCCAAAGCTGCTCCTATATGAGGATGTTCTGGACACTGTCAGAAACTGAGAGTGAAATTGTGTGTCACATGTAAAATGGATTAAATATCTTCTACTGTTGTAAAACATCTTAATAATCATTTTAAAAGTAAGCTGTGCAGAAAAGGGTACTGACTGACTGTGGGCTGACAAGCTTGCTGGGACTTTTAGCTTATGGTGTGTCCTGCCAAAAGAAGAGTACAAACTTTCCTTTTTTGATTGTTTTCATGGTTCTGTTGAGATTAAGGAACTCTTTTCATACTCGCACTTCTTGTATTAGTTTAAGTGCAGTTAGTAATGAAGAAATCTGCCTTGCAACTTGGCAAGGGTAGCATTTCAGTGGCTGATGCTTTCAGCACCTTAGCCACTGCAAATTTTAGCATGCCCGAAAACCGTATTAAACAGGGTGTCAGCACTGTAAGAGAATTAAATGTGCTCTACCCACAGCTTTTATGCAAAAGGGCATACCTTTTATTCTAGGACAGGCCTAGGGTCTTGATAAGAAGTACCAGTCTAGGATGGAGAGAAAAGAAGGGTCACAGGACACCTTACAAACAGGCTCTGAAGCTTCCAAGAGACTCATGAACAGATGCTCTAGCTTGTTTTCCTGGTTACCCACATTGGTTGATATGAACTGATTATAAGTAACGGATATGTTGTGTAGATTTCATGTGTCAATTTTTCTGGGTCTTCTGTCTCCAGAGGCACTGTGCAAATATGTTATGAAGGACCGTGGCCAAGCCTCAACTTTGGAGGGCTGCAGTAGCCTGATTTATGTTACTCTTTTGGCTGGTGCTGAGGTATAGCTTGGCTACTTTGTACTACTTTCAGTCCTCTTTAGAACATTGAAGCTGGATGAGGTCAGAAAGAAATTAAAAAACGTGCCATGGTGCATTTATCCAAGGGAGGCATGTGGAGTCTGCTATTTTGTTTCCCAGTGCTCAAGTTCAAAAACTTCAGAAAATGTGCTTTTGTCAGAATTGAAACTTAGCGGGAATGTACCACTTTTAATTTAAAAGTCAGGACATTTTTAGCTGGAGTCAGAGATCAGAGGCACCCTGTTTTAACACTCCTCGAAATGGAAGCATTGCTGAAAATGGAGCCAAGGGAGGCCTTAACTTCCCAGACGTAGAATAGGTGAAGTGGTGGAGCTCGTATGTGCCGAGGTTTGTTTTACTCGATGGCCCTCCAGCCAGTAATGAATCAAACCGTGGTGCTGTCAGGCTTTGTAAGTGTGAATGCAAGAGTTGTAGGAAGTATCTGTGGCCCAAAAGGTCGTGCCAGTCTGCGTAAGGTAGAAGAGTGGAAGAGTAAACAAAGTGGCTCCGTTACACTCCTATAACACCAATACTACTTTTTTTTTTAGATTCTTGAACTCTGAACATGTCAAAGCTGTTGAATTGTTTGTAAATATCAATGGTGAGACACTGGATGAGTAGGGGTGATACAGGAAGAAGCATTCTCCTTGAACAGATGTAAACAGTGGTGTCACAGAAAACAGGGGTCTGAAGATCCTTCAGAGTGAAGCTAGGTGGTGCAGCTGACTGGCATATGAGCTCTTGTCTGCTGGGGACTGTTTTAAAACAAAACCGAAATTTATTAGCAGGTGCAAATGGAATTGCCTCTCCCCAGGAAAAGCAGTGAATTATGGTAAGGAATTTGTACAGTAGCCTGTTGCTTTATATCTGACATCCACATCCATGGGTTTCCACTTCTCTAAAGAGGAGGACAAGAAGTACTAGGCCGCAGGTAGATATTAAAAAGTACGTCTTAAAAGATGTTTTTTAAGTACTTTTTTTTCTTTTCCCACTACTGTTGAAAGCAGAATGTATGAGACCAGGGCAACAGGATATGTTAGTTATTAAAGGCTTTAAATAATACTTTTCCTGTGTAAATATTACTTCTGTTGAACATTACTTACCTCCAAGAAATTATAGACGTAAGGATGGTTTTTCTAAGTAAAAAGGTCAGCTTAGGACAGGGTTCAGTATCCAGGTCCCAGCCCTGGTGTGGCTTCTCTCCATGACCTTGTATAGCTTGATAAAGTGTTTAACTTGCTTATAACTTCCCAGACCCTTAGAGAGGTGTTCATCTGCATTGCTTGTCAGCAGCTTTCCAGAGAATGCTTGTAAAGTGCCTCTTACTGAAATACCATGTATAGAAATGGTTGAAGGTTTGTTTAGTAACTCTTGGTTCCTTAGCACGTGGAAAATGCAACTCCTTGCCCAGCTGAAGTGCAAACATAAGTAGGGTTCTCCCTTGCTATTTTTGTTGTCCTAGATTGTTAGCAACAGAACTGTTCTAGAGCAATTTTGTTTTACGCCACTTGAGCTGTAAACATGGGAGCCATTTCTTAAGAGCACAGGAGCAGGCAATTCCAAAGTGCTAGAAGTCAAGCAAGCATGGCAGAAGGCCAGCTTGGCTAAGCGGGTGTCCTCTTTTAGAACTTAGGTGGAAAGGGAAAGTGTATGGGTGTTGGAAGCAAGGCCAGGCAGCATGGGAGGACTACAGAGATGCAGTTTGCCACTGTACGGAGAAAACTCATGCAGCCAAAGTGTGACTAGAGTACAAGCTGGCCAGCATTGTGAATGACAATAAAAAGGGCCTTTTAAAATATGTTAACAGCAAAAGGAGAATCAGAGATAACATTGGTCCATTGCTTGATGAGGCAGGTCACCTCACAAATAGGGACATAGACAAAGAGGAGTCATTTAATGCCTTCTTCACCTTTGTCTTTGAGACTAATAATTTGCCCTGGGATCCCTGGAGCCTTGTATTGGAAGACCACAACTGGAGGAATGACAGACTCCTAGCCAACCCTGAACCTGTTTGAGACTTGCTGTTCCAGCTGGGTGAGCATATAATCTATGGGGCCTAATGATTTTTATCCCAGGGTACTGAAAGACCTGGCTGATGCTAGCGTGGAACCTCTCTCCATTATTTTTTAATAGCCTTGGGAGTCTGGAAAGGTCCCAGTGGACTGGAAGCTGGCAAATTTCCCAATTTTCAAGAAGGGTAGGAAGGAAGACCCTGCTAATTACAGGCCTGTCCGTCTCACTTCAGTAAGTGATAAAGTTATGGAGAAGGTTGTTCTGGGAGATACTGAAAAACTCTTGAAGGACGATACAGTCATTGGTCACAGCCAGCATGGGTTCACTAGTAGAAAGTCCTGCTTAACCAACTTAATTTCCCTTTATGACAAGGTCACCGCTCTAGCTGACTGAGGGAAGCCAGTGGATGTGAGTTTTTTATTATGTTAGCAAAGCTTTTCACAGAATCACAGAATCACAGAACTTTCTGGACAGAATGCCCAGTATACAGCTGTAGAAGACCGCTACAAACTGGTTTTGTCTTGACATTGCCATTGCCATCTCTTGCTGGCCTCTGGAAAGAAACAGCCACAACGACCTGCAGAAAAGCGCTTGCGCAGAGTGGTGCTTGGACGGGCAAGAACGGACTTGTCTAAGCGGGCAGCACGCATGGCAGGAACTGCAAGTATGCGGACATGCTCTGCGCATGCGCAAATGCCCCTATAAAAGGGCAGCACACGCTCCTTGCCGCCCTCTTGCTCTGCTCCTCGCTGCCCTCTTGCTCTCCTCCTCACCTCCTCACTGCTGGGCCCTACTCTCGCCGGGGCCTCCACGCCTGCACAGAGACTGAGCCGACTGGACATTGCTGGGCATCGTCAAATCCGTGGTGGTGCTAACTGATCCTCTCACCCCGCACTTCTTTTCCTCGCTCGCTGGGGTTTTTCTGACTTTACCCTTTTTGTTTTCCTGTCTCGTCTTCTCCCCCCCCACCCCTTGCTGCCGTCCCCACCAGACGTCCGATTCCCGGTTCACCGAAAATAAAGTTTACAAGGTTGCACGGCATATGACTGCGTTTGCATCTTAATCTAGTCTCCTGGGATCGCATCGAAACCTCCCCCATATCGGATCGGGACAACAGCTAGACAAGTCCATTATACGATTGGTGAGCAATAGAATATTAGCTCAGGCTCAAAGTTTTATAGTAAATGGAGTGACATCAGGCTGGCAGCCAGTCTTCAGTGGAGTTCCACAGGGATCAATTTTAGGGCCAGCTCTAATGTTTTTACAAATGATCTGGATGCAGAAATCGAATCTACATTAAGTAAGGTTGCTGATGATACTGAACTAGTAGGAGCTGTGGACTCCGTCAAGGGTAGAGAAGCCTTGCAGAGAGATCTGGATAGACTAGAGAGCTGGCCAATCACCAACTGTATGACATTTAACAAGAGCAAGTGCTGGATTCCACACCTGGGACAGGGTAATCCTGGTTATATGTACAAACTGGGAGACAAGAGGCTGGAGAGCGGCCCCACAGAAAGAGAGAGGTTTGGGCTGGTGGCAAGTTGCATACGAATCAACAGTGTGCCCTGGCAGCCAAAAGGGCCAACCTTGTTCTGGTGTGCATCAAGCACAGCACAGCTAGCTGGTCAAGGGAGGTGATTGTCTCACTCTGTATTGCACTGAAGCGGCCCCACCTCAAACACTGTGTGCAGTGTTGGGTCCCTCAATGTAAGAAGGACTCCAGACTATGGGAGTGTGCCCAGAGGAGAGTGACCAAGATGGTGAAAGGTCTTGAGGGTGAGACTTATGTGTCTGTGGCTGAGGTCACTTGGTTTGTTCAACTTGGAGAAGAGAAGGCTGAGGGCTGACCCCATCGCAGTCTACACCTTCCTCAAGGGGGGCGGTGGAGGAGGAGGTGCTGATCTCCTCTCTCTGGTGAAACTGTGACAGGACACAGGGAAATGGAATGAAGCTGCGTCAGGGGAAGTTCAGATCGAACATTAAGAAAAGGTTCTTCACTGCGAGGGTGGTTGGTCACTGGAACAGGCTCCCCAGGGAAGTGATCACCGCATGAAGCCTGTCAGGGTTCAAGGAGCATCTGGACAACTCATGTAGTCATATGGTTTAGTTTTAGGTAGTCCTGCGAGGAGCAGTGAGTTGGACTCAATGATCTTATGGGTCCCTTCTAACCTGAGATATTCTATGATGCTATGATTTTCTATGTTCTCTTTTTTGTTCTGCTTCTGTAAAGAGTCAGTAGCCAGACCTTCAGAAAAAGGTAAGATCAGTTCTGTGTGCACTGGGAAGGTATCTGCATTTCTGCTCTCAGTGAATGCTGTAAACAGGCAAAAGAGAGACAAGAAAGCTCAGTAATCTTCTACTTGCTTGAGAATATTCTCTGGTACTCTTTGGAGTAATGTTAAAACAAGAACAACAGAAAAAGTAAAGTGAGCAACTCTATAGTCTCCAGAGCAATGCTACTGGATTTTGTATTTTTGGGCCGTAACTGTGGTACAACACCATTATAAAGTTAGGTTAGGCCTAAAACAGGCTACTGCAGAACCAGGTGCAGTCACCAGAAAGGCTACTGGGGATATGAATGACTCATTGGTCAGAAAGAGGGAGAGGAAAAAGATGCCCAAAGATTTAAAAGTAAAAGCAGCTTTCAGCATTAAAGAAAAAAGTTTTAAGAAAATCCATACATTTCAATCTGGAATCCAGAACTGAATACTCATTTGCACCAAGTAGTGCTGTATAAAATCCATCCATGACTCCTATATTTTTTCCTTGGGATAGACTTTTTACCACTTTAGCACTCAATTTATATAGAAATGGTGAAGATAGCCTACAAGAAGCCTCAACAGTCAATTTCTTGACATGCTATTAGCTCTCTCTGCCGATCAAGGTGCAATCCTTTCAGAAACAGGCCTTCCCAAGAAGAAGCTGTGCCTTTCAGGTTCTGCTCAAATTCGCTGTATGGTTGAGGCAGCAGACAGCTGGAAAGTCTAAGGCAGTTTTTAGCTGCACTGCAACCATTCTCTCTTGAAATCAGCTGTAGGAAAACAGGTTTTCTTCGTGGAAATATCTTCTGTCAGTTTTCTTTAACACTCACTTTTATGTGAGTTTGTTGTGGAGAATGCTGGAAGGAAAAAGTAGGGAGCATCTAATGTGAATGAGAAATGAATAAAAAAGCATCCAGATCAAGACAGGAAAAAGAGCACATTTACTTAGTTGAAAACACCAGCATAGCAGGCAAAAAAAAAATAATTTAATTGGGTATGTACAAAATGTCTGTAGGAAAAATGAAAGTAAAATAGCCAAGTTAGGTACCTGACCTGCTATTCTGCCCCCAAATTTTGCAGTAAGTACTAATTATATAGATTTTAAAATAGTTTTTAGTAGACGTGAGAGTGCAAAGAGAATTTGTGATTAATTTATTAAAAAAAAAAGAAATCAACTGAACCCATTTTTTGACATTTATCAGATGAAATATTTCTGAACTTTGTGCATAAATGAAGATACATGGGTTTTCCACTGCCACAGTCTTGCCAGGACTGCTCATAACCTCTTTATTATTTTGACTCATACTTGAGCTGTTTAATGTGAGACATAGAGGACACCTGATGGTGTGCATTTTATAGAATTAATCAAAGTTTTGTTTTCCGGCTGTAGAATGTTCCCATGAATTTTGCAAGCTCAGAAATGTTCAGCTTTTCTCTGTTGCCGGTCTTTGGCTGTGGATATGTTCACAAAGTAGACAGTTTCTAGTATTCTAGGCTTTCTCTGCAGGCAAAGAAAACAGCTTCTACATGATGAAGGGAAATGACAACTGAACATCTCTGTTGAGGACTCCTTATTTGCCCTCTTCCCCAGCTGCTTCTGGAGACTCAGAAGCCTTGACCTCTATCACTTTCTGCCACTTCACTGGAAATGCAATCGTTTTTGGCTTTTGATGAATATTCAAAATGACATAATCTGTCACCCTGTCATCTCTGAGGGCAGAAGAGGTATGACTCTCCAAAGATTTCCTCTTCATTTTTTTTTAAAGGAAAGTTGAATAATGATTCCTGTCATCAGGGAAAGCCACAAAGTGACATCTGCAGAGCAATAATTAAGAAAAATCGTGCTAGATATTGGGATGGAGGGGAGGCACTGGAGCTGTTTCTGACTGGCATTTCAGAAGCTTTCTCGTTCCCTGAATTGGGATGGGAGAGACACAGCAGCTCGTTATATGGAGAATTGGCATTTCCTTTGAAAAAGGCTGCGCTGTTACTATCACTTGTGCTAGTAAGTGATTTGTCTCCATCACTTCTGTATCTTAGGTAATTTGTGATTTTGTCTGGATCTGACTGCAGGAATGTGGTAAGAAGGATCTTAGCCCTGAAGTGGGGACTGAGGGTGGTAACTCTTTTCCCTATGATTTTGCTGAAATATATGAGCTCTAGTATTGAAATCAGAGGAAGGAACAGGTATCCTTCTTACAAACATGTGCTTCGTACACTATAAGCCAGGAGACTGAGCTTATGTTGGACATGTAGTTTGGTTGTGAAAAACTAAGGTGCTAGTCATGTTCCCTCTGACTGCAACTGTTTTCTTCCGTTTGATCGAAGTGGTCATTCCTGCCCTAAGATGGCATTTGGAGGAAGCCTGCGTACAAGGACCCCTATGCCTTAAGAAATAAATTTATTGCTTTATATGACTAGAAGGTGGAAGGTGCCTTTTTCTTCCTAGGTCTGAAACTGGCTGACTTCTCGAAGAAAGAGCGAAAATTTACACAAAGTTTTTAGCCTCTGAGTGTTCCCATTGCACGATGTACTCTGTGCCTGGCGTAACCTGTGGATTTTGTGGACTAGTGTCTTTCTCTAACCATTTTTTTTTTCTTTTTCTTTTTTTTTGTCTTTTTGCTGTCAAAGTGCAAGCTGTATGAAGCATTGTGTAATGAAACAATAGATACAAGCTTTTGTATTGATCTGGCCTGAAATGTCTGCACAGCAAATTGTTCTGCAGTGTCCTGGAGCATTGCCTCAGTGGTCTGCAGGGCAGCTAGGGTGTACCTATTTACTTTTTCAGGTAACCATAGAAGTTTGGGTTTGGTTTGGATTTACTGATGGAGAGAAGGTGCTGAGTAGCAGAGGTAAAACAAAATAGTATTTCTGAATTTGGAGGCACCACCAGAAGACTTCCCATAACCTACACTTGCTTTAAGGTCAGGTGAAGACAAGTACAGCATGGAGCTAAGCTCCAGCTCTGTGCTGGAGAAGAGTTTCATAGTGCTTTCTGCTTTGCTGTGTTCATTAAAATGGATGCCTCTGTCTTGTCTTTACTTATGTGTTGTCTGTGAATCCTGTTGCAGCTGGGCTTCTTTCATGCTCTGCAGGGGAATCCTGTTTGGCTGGATTGCAAGTAATTAGTACCAAATACAGGCAGGAGTGAATCAGGCTGATGCACTGCTTCTGGAGGTGCCAAAATCAGAGCAAAAAGTCAACTACCTAACTTGCCTTCTTTGGTAGTGATCCTAGACCTAACTGAAGTGTAATGTGGGAACAGGCTTATCGTGGCAGGAAAAACAAACAGACCTTCCTTGAGAAGTGTGGTGAAAGCTTGGAGAATATCTGGTTGAGGTTCCTCGGGCTTGAGCCAGGGACAGAAAAGGGTGAATATGCCAAAATACAATAGCGGATTGAAGTCTCGAAGTTAGTCCAAACAATTAGGTCCTGGTTGTTTCTTCCCTGGATTGTGTTGTGTTTTCCACACATTTCATTTGAATATTTGGTTGTAAACCTTGTGCATTGTTTTTTTCTGCTTATTATTTTTTTCTCATTGCTAGAAGCTTCAAGCTTCTCTTTTGTTTATTCTGCCTATGACAGGTACCACTTGCTCTTGCCATAATCCTAAGGCTTCAAAAGCCAATTAAATAATATCTGTTCATGTACATTTTGAGCAGGGTGAGTAGGCAGAATTTTTAAGGTTAGTGATAAAAATGTTGAGGTAGGGAAAGGAGAGGAAGTAATGCGTTACTGCCTCTGCCTGACCCTCCTCCATTCTCTGGACTTCAGCTGAGGTTCAAATAAGTCCTAGTTCTTCAAAGGGCTGCTTTCTCTCTGCTGTTTCCTGTGGGAGACTGACAGTTTATTCTGCTCAGGATGTTCCCAGACTTCATGCAATCTTTAAAGACAGAAACAGCCATTAAATCGTGTAGTTTGACCTCCTGTACAGCATAGACCATTAAACCTGACCTAGCACAGATGATGTGCGTAAACCTGCCTTGTACCCAAAGGCTTATCATGCTGTTCGAGATAGTAGTCATGTTTCCTCCAGACTCCAGTAATAGGGTCTTCTCCACAGGGACTGTGGTTTGGAAGTTGGAGTCAATTTTCAGATTTTTTTAGTTCCACACAGAAGATGTCACAAGGAAAAAAGCCCATTCCCCTGCCCCTCCAGCACCGTGTGCCGTGGGAGGCAGCTCTGTCTCTCTGCAAATGCATCAGTTGCTCAGACAGGTCTGAACCAGGCTTGTGGGGGGGCAAAAGGGGACCTGGTTACTGCAGGGTGTCTCTTGTGGCAGACAGTCAGCTCCTTGCCTCTGACGCTTCACTATCCTCCTGATTTATGGTTTACATATGCTTAAGGAAACTTATAAAGGGACTGATGGTGAAGTTTCTAACTACTTATTAAAGCTACTGTATCATTATTGGGAAGAAAATAGCTACGTTTATTTTAAGGCTTCATTTTAAGTATAGGTAAGCAAAATGCTAATGTCTAAGAGTAAACTTTGTAGTTTTGGAGCAAGAATAAGTATGGCAAAGACAGTTTGTATTTATCTAACAGAAGTTTTGGATCAGATATTTTTGAAAACTAAAGCTTTATTCTTTTAGTTGAAAATGGTGGCTTTATTTGGAAGTTGATCCCAGAGAACAAGCAAGACTGCTAAGGAGACCCTAGAGAATTCCTTGTATTTTGGACTGATTCTAGATGAATCTTTTCTTCTTCCTTTCTCTTTCCCTACCAAATATGACTTGTTTAATCCAAGTCTAGTTTCTGGTTTTCCACATTTTCCCGTACTCACCCTCCAAGTTTATCTATCAGCATACAAGACCCAGTATGCCCAGGTATAGTCATAGAATCACAGAATGGTTTGGGTTGGAAGAGACCTTATAGATCATCTAGTTCCAACCCCCCTGCCATGGGCAGGGACACCTTCCACTAGTCCACGTTGCTCAAAGCCCCACCAAACCTGGCCTTGAACACTTCCAAGGAGGAGCTATCCACAGCTTCTCTAGGCAACCTGGTCCAGTGCCTCACCACCATCATAGTAAAGAATTTATTTCGTATATCTAATCTAAATCTACCCTCTTTCAGCTTAAAGCTATTACCCTGTGTCCTGTCGCTACATGCCCTTGTGAAAAGTCCCTCTCCAGCTTTCTTATAGGCCTCCTTCATGTACTGGAAGGCTGCTATAAGGTCTCACCAGAGCCTTCTCCAGGCAGAACAGCACCAACTCTCTCAGCCTTTCCTCACAGCAGAGGTGTTCCAGCCCTCGGATCATTGTTGTGGCCCTCCTATGGACCCTCTCCAACACATCCATGTCCTTGATTGGGCGGGCTCCGAATTGGAGGGCTCTGGTGATGGACACAGGACTCCAGGTGGGATCTCACCTTAGCAGAGTAGAGGGGCAGAAACACCTCCTTTGCCCTCCTGCCCACTCTTTTGATGCATCCCAGGATACGGCTGGCCTTCTGGGCTGCAACTTCACACTGCCAGATCATGTTAAATTTCTTATCCACCAGCACTGCCAAGTCCTTCTCCTCATGCCTGCTCTCAATCCATTCTCCACCCAGCCTGTATCTGTGCCTGGGATTGTCCCAACCCATGTGCAGGACCTTGCACTTGGCCTTGCTGAACCTGATGAGGTTTGCACAGGCCCACCTCTGAAGCCTGTCCAGGACCCTCCGGATGGCATCCCTCCTGCTCCAGCTTGTCGATCAAACCACACAACTTGGTGTCATCGGCAAACTTGCTGAGGATGCACTCAATCACACTATCCATGCTGCTGACAAAAGTGTTAAACAGCTTCAATCCTAGTACTGACCCCTGGGGAACACCACTTGTCAGTGGTCTCCACTTGGACGCTGAGTCATTGACTGCAACTCTTTGAGTGTGACCATCCAGCCAATTCCTTATCTGCCAAGTGGTCCATCCATCAAATCCATGTCTCTCCAATTTAGAGACAGGGATGTCATGAGGGACAGTGTCAAATGCTTTGCTCAAGTTCAGATGGATGACATCAGTTGCTCTTCCCTTATCTACCAACACAGCAACCCCATCATAGAAGACTACTGGATTTGTCAGGCACTATTTGCCCTTAGAGAAGCCATGTCGGCTGTCACCTATCACCTCCTTATTTTCCATATGCCTTAGTATAGTTTCCAGCAGGATCTGCTCCATGATCTTGCTGGGTTCAGAGGTGAGACTGACTTGCCTGTAGTTCCCCAGGTGTCCCTTTTTACCCTTTGAAAAAGTGGAGGTTATGTTTCCCTTTTCCGGACAGTGAGAACTTCACCAGACTGCAATGACTTCTTGAATATGACGGATAGCGGCTTAACAACTTCATACCCCACTTCTCTTGGGACCCGTGGATGCACCTCATCAGGTCTCATGGACTTGTGCACCTTCAGGTTACTTACATGGTCTCAGACCTGATCTTCTCTTACAGTGGGTGGTTTTTCTTTCTCCCAGTTCCTGCTTTTGCCTTCTGCAACTTGGGGGCAGTGTGGCTGGAGCACTTGCTGGTGAAAACTGAGGCAAAAAAGTTGTAGAATACCTCAGCCTTCTCCTTATCCTGGGTAACCAGGTCTCCCATTTCTTTCCAGAGACGGCCCTCATTTTCCCTAGTCTTCCTTTTATCCCTGACGTACCTATGGAAGCTTTGCTTGTTGCCCTTAATGTCCCTGGCCATATTAAATTCTATCAGAGCTCTAGCTTTCCTAACCTGATCCCTGGCTGCTCAGACAATTTCTCTATATTCCTCTCAGGCTACCTGTCGTTGCTTCCACCCACTGTAGGCTTCCTTTTTGTGCTCAAGTTTCTCCAGGAGCTCCTTGTTCATCCATGCAGGCATCCTGGCGTTTCTGCCTGACTTCCTCTTTTGGGATGCACTGCTCCTGAGCTTGGAGGAGGTGATCCTTGAATATTAACCAACTTTCTTGGGCCCCTCTTTCCTCCAGGGCTTTGTCCTGTTGTACTCTACCAAGCAGGTTCCTGAAGATGCCAAAGTCTGCTCTCCGAAAGCCCAGGGCAGTGAGCTTGCTGTACACTCTTCTCGCTGCCCTAAGGATCTTGAACTCCACCATTTCATGGTCACTGCAGCCAAGGTTGCCCTTGAGCTTCACATTCCCCACGAGACCCTCCTTGTTGGGGAGAACAAGGTCCAGCATAGCACCTCTCCTTGTGGGTTCCTCTGACACTTGGAGAAAGAAGTTATCATGTATAATGAAACAGTGATCATTTAATAATTCACACTGGCCGTAGACATTGGCCTAGAATTAATTTTGTATTATGAAAGTAATATGAAGCCACAGCAGATCTGTAATGGGCTATTGTAAAGAAGTGCAATAGTGAATGTTGTCAATGGTATTGTGGTCAGGAAGCAAAAAAGGACCATCTTCATCTTGGATTAATTTGTTTTATATTTATTCTTCTGTTCTGGAAACACCTGAACTGAAACTCATTGCTTATAAACCTAGCCTATGTAACTGTGTTGTGTGCTTAATTAGTATGCTTCCTATTTAATCACCTCCTTTATCTGTCTTGCTCTTCCCACTTTCTGCAGCCTGTTTTCCTTTAAAGCACAAATTTGAAGTAGTACATGCATATTAAAATACAATGCCTAGCACAAGGAGCTGTGACTGTTACCAGTGTTTTGGCCTGCAGTGTGGTATAGTGCTAATGTTTGTGTCTGCAACTTGAGTTGCTCGCAGCTAGACTTCTGCTTGCATATGCCACAACATACCTCAAGAACTTGTCAAATGATGTGGGAAACAACCAGGAATGCAGAGTGCTTTAAATTATGAGTGTTTCTGTTGTCTTGTCTCCCCAGGACATGCTGATACTGTCTTTCTCAAGGGCTGCTTTAAGAGCACCGGGATGGAGAATTGCCTCCTGAAGAAATTCCTGGCCCTTTGACACTGCATGAACACTTTTTAAACGTCAAAGGGAGTGATGTCTTGTGCTTCTGTCCAGAAGAAGGATTTGTCCCTCTTTTTTTAGGGTGTATGTTCACTTCAAAGTGTGTAGCTGCTTGTGTTTCTTTTTAAAGATTCGTTATGTTTATTTGGCTCTTGGGCTCTGCTGCCATTTGTAGAGAGGAAGAATGAATGTTACCGGGGTCCCTGACCTTGATGTTGGCCTGTTAGTTTTATAATCAAATGAAATTAACTTGAGGACTTTGTGCTTCCTTTCTTGTAGATTCCCTGATGCTAATAGATGTGGAAGATGACATAACCTCTAGCAATGTAATGAGGTTTGTAATACATTTAGAGATCCAGGATATGGATAAAATGGAGGCTTAATAACAGATTTCTTTTTAATGCACAAAATATCAGATATATGCTACACCAGGCACAAAATACTGTATGTTTCAAGACAACATGTTATCTGGGTTTTGAAATGTCTGGGGAGATGGAGTAATGCTTCCTCAGGGGCAGTCTGTGGGCTGGAGAAAGGCAGTAGCCAGCCTTAGTCAGGGAGAGGAACAATGTCTGAATTTGCTACAGTGGCCCTGTTTGGAAGACTGGTAAGCAAAAGTTTTCTATCCAGTTCCACAACATGAACCAGTTTCTAAAAATAGTAGATATCTTAGGAAGTTTTGATTTTTTTTTTTCTGATGGGAAAAAAATTCCCTCTTACTGCCTAATTCAGCCTTAAATAATTTCCTGTAGAGCACAGAGGAGAAACAGTTTCTGCTTTGTAAGTTGAGAAGTAGTTGTTATATTTCTTTTGCACAAGAGAATCTGTAAAAATTATGAAAATAAAAAAAAACAATAAACATTGGACTCTAATTGAAAATTATTAAGGCTGGTGTATAGGATTTGTTCTGGCAAAGGCAGTTCAGATACTTTTAGATTAATTAACGATCATTAACTCCGAAGTCTGACTTTAAAGCTAGTGCTCAGGGCGAAGGAAGAAAATAATTCACTGTACCAAATTAATTAGAACATCATTGGGCAATTTAGTTCTAGTGAATAAGGTCCATATTTTGCTTAAGCACTGAAAAATGCAACATCGTCACAGGAAAAGACTGTGACATTTTATCTTCCTGCTAAAGTAAAACCAGTGTGTAGCCTGTTGGTGGACAACCTCGTTACAATTTCCAACTACTGCTTTTTGGGGAAAATAATTTCTAGTAGGAGTGTATTTATTCATAGGCTTAGAACTAAGTGCTACTCAATAGCTTCAAGAATATTTTTGATAGACCCTGCCAATGATGCATACTAAGTTGTCTTCTTTGCTTTCTTTAAAAAATACGGTATGTGTACATTTCACTTTTATTGAGTGTAACTAATATTTGTTGCCAGTGACTTAATTGTTATTAGTAATGCCTCTTAAATGTACAAAATTGAGTTACTGGTCTGAGTCAAATTCACAGTGAAAAGATTGTACTCCTGCAAACAATAAGAAAGAGATTTATCTGAATGACTCTCATCTTTTAGAAGTTAAGAAAGATAAGCATAAAGCTGGGCATTGTAACTTGGATTTGGTGCTCTGTTTTAACTGACATCTATAGCAAAACAAGTGTTGGTTCAATGGCAACTTTCTTCACAGTGCATCCAAATGGCACCTTTATTTCTTATCCTGCTTTGTTTCTTTTTAACTTCTGCTGCCATTATTTTTAACAACAGTGATATATGTGGAATTCTACCTGAAAGGATTCCCCCTGGCAGCTGCGGGAAAAATCATTCATGGTACTTCAGAACAGGGCCAGGAACTGAACTTTACTGGCAAGAAAGACATAAATGTGGTCCTTTCGATGTACTTCTAAGCAATGAAAGAACTAGGGAGAAAATGCTTTAGCAAGCATTTTGAGAGGCAAAGCACTTTACCAATATGCTGCAGTGATCTTCCCTCAAAGAGCCCTTGCTGTTGAGGTCATTATTCCGAAGTTAAACTGACAGTGAGGTAATTTGTCTGGCTGCTCCCTTACTTCTGGCAGAGACTTGTGAGGCTGCTCAGTGTCAGTTATAGCTGTGTTCAGTGTCTGATCAATCTGGAAATTCCAGGTGTGTCCACTTTGGATAAATGATGTTGGGAACAACATGATTTGACCTGCTTTCAAATGTGTATTATCTTCTGCTTATGTTCAGCACAAGAGAATAATGACATTTAATTTTGCAGGTATAAGTATACATCTTCAAAAGTCTGTTTAGTTTGTTGGGTGTTTTTTTTAATGTTTGGAAAAGGTAAAATACATAATGAGTTCATCTTTATTTTGTATTGCTGTCTTGAAAAATTACCCTGAAGTTGAACAGAATATAACTGGAGTGGTGGTATGGTCTTGCAGAAAGAAACACTTTAATAATGGTTGCGATAATACACAATTTATCTGGGAGAACCTTACCTACAAATGAGACCTCTATCTTGATTCTTAGATATCTCAGAGCCAAAAAAAAACTGAGAAAGAAAATATCCATTGGACTATATGCAGTGGTGGGAAATACGGGCTTGGATTCCACTGTAAATAGAGTCAAGTTTTAAAATATGACACGGAATCAAGACACTGTATCTCCAGTGAATAGGTCTTACTGCTGGGAATATTTTCCTGACATAGTCTGAATTTCCTCCTCAATATTTTATGTTTTGGTTTAATTCTGATGATGTCTGCTATTGCTGAGCTAAATTGATCGGAAAAAAAAGAGTCTAGCTTTTCTCATTTAAGAGGATAAATATTGTTATTTAATTCTTAATAATTTAATCAACCTGTAAAAATCTTCTTGGGGTCCATTAGAATGTCTTCTTTCAACTTGCCTGGGAAATTTTTCCAAAGTAAATAACAAAAAGGGTTGTTCCCCACTCTCTTTTCTTTTTTTTCATACCAGCCTGCTCTTCTCAAGGTCTGCTAATCTGGTTTCTGGAAGCTCCTATAAACACTCACAGTCACTAGGTGGTGATGTTCTGTCAAGAAAACCTGAAAATGTGGGAAGTACAAATTCATGAATAAAGGACGAAAAAGACCATAGAACATAGAGATTACTATTCTTCAATTTTTGTAGCTTTTTCTTTACATTGTTATAAGAAACTACAAGCTTAGAAAAAACCTCTTGCTGGTTAATTTAATTCATTCTCATGAATGATTTGTTATGGACCTTAATTTAACTGGGGGTGAGGAGACAGAGTATGTGAATAATTACATCTTCCATCATCAGGCAGTTAGTGCTATTGCTGTGAAGACCTTGTGAAGGTTGGTGACATCTGAAGTAGCATTTTCAAATGTATTTTTTAAAATTATCCTTGAAGCCAGTTTACAGAAAGGAGAAAAGAAAATGCTCAGCTTGACATATAGTTGTGCAAATTTTCTGCTTTGATAAATGTATTTGCTCTGTCTTATGCTTCACTGATCTATAAGGAGGTACAAAAGTGTTCTTCAAAACCATGATGGTCTTCTCCCTTAAATAACTGGATCGTTGTTGTTGATATCACAAGCAATATCGTGCAGGGGACTTGGGATTTCAGAAGAACCTTCTCTTCATAATGCTTATTTAAGCTTGATTTTCAAACAGTTGTTAAAAACCCTTCAATTTTAACACAGCTACGGTAAATATGATAAACACTGTTGTCTCCCAAAATTTTGATCAGATGGGTAGAATTTTTATTTCCAAAGTAGTATTGGTCTTTGTCTATGTATTAAAAGAAGCTGAAAAGACACGTCCAATTATTTTTTCTCTGTTGGTTGCTTCTTGCAAATTGTTATGAAACTTGCAAAGGAATGCAGAACACCTGTGTGCTAAAATAACTGAATTCAGCTCTGTCTGCCCTTTGACATGTGCTTCTCCGTAGCCTGCTTCTCCTTTTCCAGGAAATACAATTTTCCTTACACTGGTGATCATTCCTGCATCTGCAAAATTATTTGTCTTGTCAATCTCCTTAATATAGATAAAGAGGTAGCAGCAGAAATACACTAACAACAATGAAATAACAAAAGAAGCTTCTGACTAGTCATCCTTGATCTGGCGGGTTATCAGAATTCTTAATCTATGAGCACCAGATTTTGGACTAGACAGGCACTAGATGGGGGGCAAAGAAATATTCTCCCGAGTCCACAGCAACCTGTCTAGAAGTTCCTACGTGTCTGTGGGGAATTGTACATGTGCCAAATGGTACCACCAAAATTTTCCACCCAGAGCCTGTTCCTGAGAATTGCACTACAAAATTATTTTCTGGGGTCTCATTAAATAAAATTTAAAAGCAATGCTCCTCACTTACCTCTGGCTCTAAAAAATACTTCCTAAGAAAGCATTGTTGAGTGCAGTACATAACAAGTGCTTAAGGACATATACAGAAATATGTCTACCCACCAACCTAATGAACAGTAGAGTCAGTTTTTGAAATGCGGGCAATAGAGAAGGGAGAGGGAAAGGCACTGGGACAGGTCAGTGCAAAGAGGTTTTTCAAGTCTAGCGATGTCTGTGACGGTTGTGGGGTAAAACCCAAAAGAATCAGCATTTTTATACCAGCGGAGCAAATACCTAGTGCAAATGCAACTCATTTTGACAAACAAGTCAATACAGGTTATTTCATTTGTGACAGTAGTAATAAGCTGTGTCAGCACAAGCAGTCTTGCTGTGTAAGCTGTTTTCTGTCCTGTGAGGGTTTGTTAACCTTCTCTGCTATAGACCGGGCCTAGGAGCTTCTTGCTTACCTACGGGCAGCAATCAAGAAATTGAGAGAAACATTAGTGACTTCATATTTCCATCTGATGAACTTTTAAATTCTACATTTACCCCTTTTAAATGTCATGGCTACTCTAGCATCATTGTGTTGACATTGCTGTGGGTACTGATGATGCCCGCTGATATGGAGGTTGCTTCTAGGTAAAAATCAAACCACACCTTGTTGGTTTGCTTTTTCACACCAGGAAACACACACCCTGCACAGCTCTGCAGCTCGTACGGCCCCAGCTGAAGGCTTGCATCTCTTGCTGATGCCATGTCAAATCAGACTGCAAAGGAAAGATTCTTCTGGAGTGGAGAATATCCAGATACGGTTGCTAATAACATCTTGAAGACAAGAGGGCTGTAAAAGAGGCAAAAACATCCCATTGCTACAATACTGAAATCTTAAGAAACTGCTGGAGAACTGGCAGGACACTGTGGAATCGGACTATGGCACTCCTATGAAGGTGTCCGTATTTATTAGACTTCGTGCTAATTCTAATTTCGTGCTGTCATTTTACAGGCAAGTACAAAGTCGTACCAAACAGGAGAGGAGCAAAGTTCTGTCTCAGCTTAGCTGTGCTCATCACGTCCAGCAGATGAGGCCCTAGCATTGCTGGCAAGAGGAGTGCTTAGCAGGAGTCTGTGGCTATCCAGCTCATTTTTTTATTTAACCAGAAATCATATTTAATAAGAAATTTAAGCAGCACTTGCTAGCACATTACCCTTGCAAGTAAATATGTTAAATCAACAGGCTGATGGCATTAGGTCCTTTTGAAAACTCTAATAACATTTGAAATGTCCTCATTCGTAAGGGAAATCTGTTCTATTTTTTGAAAAAATAGGCTTTTAACTCTGCTTTCTGTATTACAAAGTAGGCTTTGGTTGAGAGAACATGATTCATATTTATATATGAAAATTGTGCTGCATCTGTAAGTGATGGAATTCTGTAATAAATTTTTAGTTTTACAGCTTCTTAATGCTGCCACTTAGTAACCCTACAGATTCCTCATCTGAAATGAAAGCAGATCAGCTGTAATGATGATAATATTTTAGGTTCATTTTGTTTACCCTTGATAGAAAGCTCATTTTTAATGTATTTAATTATGCCACACTTCTTCCTTTATTCTGAAGCATTAGGAAAAAACCACAATTTAAGCTTTGAGGCTCCTACTCGTGTCCTCAGTAAAGCAGCTCTTCTTCTCTCATACCCTAGCAGGGCAGTTCTCAATTATACTGGTATTGCTTGGGCTTTATTGCAAAGTAATAAAATGCTGAACCCTATTAAGTGTGTTGGTGATGTATTCAGAATGGCATCCAAGCTCTCAAAATTTAACTGATCTTATTTTAGAGGGAAAGGATATTTTGGTCATTCACTTAGCTGCAGAACTGGAAATGGCCATTAACATCTCTCTAATGCCGGGATTGTGCACAGGCAGTTGCTTTTGATTTGGTCTCTTCAGGCTATACTGGGTAAAACTGCTGCTGCTGAAGTGATGGGATTAGCATAACAGTTGTTCTATTTACTTTTTCCAATCTGGAAGTGTTTCATTCATAAAATGCCCTGGAGATGCCTGTGCAGCTAAGCTGTTTTCCTGGTGCCGATCCCAGCAAAGCCGTCATGGGACCCTGTGGTTGTGGGGTGGTCCCGGGATGACTGGTTGCAGGAGGCGAACCCGTGCCTACAGCAGAGCCCATCGCCTGCAGCAGGACGGGGAAACTTGCAGCAGGTCCTTGGCGAAAATCACAACTAGAATGGATGGGCAGCATAAGCTTTTTGCTCACTGGGAACAGAAACCTTGTACTACACCTTATAGCTGCTGGATTTTGGATTTGAGGAGGGCCCTCTCTTTGGGTCCAGGATGAAAACACCGATTAATTTCATGCCATTGCATGTAACTAGAGTCAGATGGTGGTACCTCTCCATCCTTTGGTACTGGCCAGCTTTGAATCAATGATACAGAGGTAGAGGGTTCTGGACACCAAGAACTATTTGTTGCTGTGCCCGTGAGCCACTCACTCCTTCCTTGAACTTCTCAATCATCTATTATGTTTTGCACATCTAATCGAGGCAATTAATAGAGGGCTTTTAAGGGTTATGGCCACCTGTATACAGAGAAAAACTATATGAAGAAGATTTAAGATTAGTCAGCTGTAATGAGATAGTGTTTTGTGAGTTTTTTTTAATAAGCTAATAAAACATTTTACAAGTGGAGAACGATATTGGCAAGATCGTGGGCTGCATCTCAGTGTTTTTTAATTTGCTTGATGAAAAAGCTTCTAGCTTTGATATCCCCAGCTGTGAGTCTAATTCAGTCTAAACTGTGTATTAGACAGCAGCTAGCAGGTAACAGTGAAGGCAGGTGACAGTAAAGGGCTTTAATCCAGGAGAGCTATGGCCAGTCTGCATGGTGACAAGTATTGTGGAGAAAAAATGTAAATAAACCTCGAGCAAAGAGTTGGGGGTTTTGCTAAGGCTTCCAAAATCCCTTCTTACAATAGAATAAGTTTTGTTGGAGGTCTGGAATGGAGAGAAGTGCTAATGTATTTTGTGTATATTGCTATAAAATTGAAAAATGACTGTGTTGTACTGCCCTCCATAGCAATGTCATGTAAGAGGGTCCTGTAGAGCGTTTGCTTCCTGACAGTGGGCAGGACTTTGATGTTGGTGAGGCTTCTTTCCACACTGAAGTACTCCTGTGAAGGTGATGTTTTGAAATTAGCAATGGTGTCTGTGACATTACTGTACACCCTCTCTTTTCCGTCTAGCACTTGACCTCCATGAGGAGCTGGCTGGCCAGCCTGTTGCGGACCAAGCGATAGGCAAGGCATTCTTGCAGGATGCTCTCCCACAAGGAGGCACTGCTCTGCAATTAAAAACTGATCAGGGTCTGGATTCGTTAACTGTCTTGCAAAGCAGATTAAATGTTCCAGAATAAATTTTATGAAATAGTAACGCTGGGTAATTCCCCCCCCCAATCAGCTCCCATAGATGGGACCTAACAGATTTTCTTTGGCTTCTGCTTCAATGTATTTTCAAAACATTCATTGTCTGTGTGTGTTGTGATTTTTACTTATAGCCAACAAAAATAAACAATTGGACTAAATTACATCATATTGTTTGATGTGAGTACCAAACAAAATCATTCTCCTTTTGTAATTTTTAAATAACTGTTACTGGGTTTTACTTTGGGAGTCCCAAAAGCTCTATCTCACTGAGTTGTTGTAAGCTGTCACTGGAGTATGTTCTGCTTTTCTTGCTATTTGTCGGTTATGGCTGTTACTAAAGCTGGGTCACATTTACTTTCTGTCCAGTGTTTTAACCTTGTGACTTAATTGTAAAATTTGGATTCAAGCAGCAGCAAAAATACAGAAGGGTAATTGAAAGTGTCCAGGCAGTGCCTGTCTGTTGAGTATTCAGAGTATGGAGCCAGCTTTTGACCTTTTCATTTTACTGGCATCACTTTTTTCCTTTCCTCCTTGCTAACGATTAGTTCTTGACTGTGTGTTTCCTTGTAACTCCAATCTAAATCACATTAGGGATGAATTCGCAAAGCGGTGTGCCCACAACGACAGGCTGCTGCAGTGTTGGCCATAGGAGATCACAACAAAGCAAAACCAAGGGTTTGTTTTCTTCTGTGTGTACACACTGAAATGTGGAGTGGTTTTTCATCGTTGTCTCAAGGGGACATAAAGGAAGAAAAAGACAACATAATTTTCTTTCTCTTTGTAGCTGAGGAACTGGAGGGGCTAGCGCAGAAGGATGGGAGGTGAAAGATGGCTCCTGAAATACACTAATGATCTCTCAGTGGCTGCATGGATATTAGGTTACTGGCTCATCACCGTTTCCCACCTCGGCAGGGCTGACCCAAGTGGCAGTTTGTCATGTAGACAAGTCACAGAAAAGTACAGGGGAAGGAAAGGACAAGGAAAGGGAACTGACCTGGAGGGGAAGATGAGGGGAAGATGTGGCTGCTGCAGGAATTCACAAGAGAATTTTTATTGCAAGTTGTTTGGCAGTGAGGAGGGAAAGCTTATGGCTGGCGGTGTTCTCGCTACGTGAAAAGCCTTTGGGTTTAGTAAATGGAGGCTTTTAATTTGTTTTCTTAACACAGGTAGGCACCTCTGTGACATGTAAATACTTTCCCAAAACATAAGCTTTCAGCTCCACTGGTGCTTCCAGCCCGCTGTGACAACACTGGGCAAAGCTGGCAGGCGAGAGCACAGTCCTCAGTGTCCTCCTGTGCCCCTCATCCTGGAGAATTTAGAAACAAAGCAACTGACATGGACAGAAGAGACTGGTGGTATGTCAGTGTTGCTTTCCCTGATGCCTGGCTCTTTGAGGCAGTTTCCAATTCAAGTGATTATTCATATATGAGTCTGGGGTGTGACTGGTGTTTCTTCTTGTGAAACCTTAGGGGGTGGAAGTCATACTAGCTGTGAGTGGCACAAATGAATTATGAAAGAAGCCAAAAATATTTTACAGTGATGCCAGGAAACTTGTTTTTGAATATAAGATACATTTTCTGTAGGAGACTGGAAATATTTTTTTTTTTTGGTGTTTAGGGTAATAAATTCCCTTCATGCTTAAATGCATTGCTTTACAACCAGCATTTGCAAGCAGATAGCTCAAAAATTATTCTTAGGAATCAAGATAATCATGTAGCATTCATGTATTCAATGAATGAACCTCTTGTTGGGGTGATTCCCTCTGCCTCCCCCCCTTCTTTCAGTCTGTGACAGATGAGACTGTTCAAGGCTTTACAGTGCAGTGAACAGTATCACTGAGAAACAGACAATTGATAAGAGGTTGCCTGGGAAACCCTGTGCCCACAGATTTTCATTTTGCTGCATTATGCACTCGTAGGTGCAATTATTTAGAATTAAAGGAAATTCCTCCTGTGGAATCAGTGAAGTGATAGGGAAATTACATTATATTATCTGGAGAATGTAATCCTAGTTTCTCTTTTGATTTTTGATCATCTCTAACAGTGGGGGGTGGTGGTGGAGTGGTGGGGGATTTTTTTGGAAAATACTTGCCGCAATAGAAATTCTGCTTGAGAAAGCAATATGGAAATATGCTTGTGACTGCTTTAAATGCAGCTCACGTATGATGCAGTCTGCCTGCCAATGGAAAAACCCCACCAGCTCTCAAGAGAGCCCTGCTCTGATCAGTCTGACTAGATTATTCCTTCAGCTTTAATAATTCAAACTCCCTGTCTGCCTTACAGGGAGTTTTCCTCTCGCCTGGAAGACATGTGATGCTGACTGGGGAGATCCCCAGTCTGCTGCTGATATTTTTAATGATAGGATTGTTCTTGACACTGTCTTCTCAGGGAAAAAAATACTTATAACCTTATCTTTTTAGCAATAAAATCCATATGGGATCTAAAAGATTTATGTGGACTTCCACTCTCCAGTTACTTGGGATTTTTTCCCAAAGTAAGAGAAAAAAAAAAGGTTCAACTGTTTAACTTGTGCTGACAGTAAAAGATTAATCAAATCATGATTAGCCTGCTTCACTTGACTTGGTACCCTGAGCTTCCTTACACACATTGTGTGCCCATAGTATATTCTTGATGTAAGATTTGATGCTACAGTGGTTAAAAATAAGTAAATGAAAATTCTACTCCATGTTATGCATATCGTCTGCAATTTGCTGACTTTTGTGTGTGTGTCTGTGTGGTGGTGGTGGGAATATTTTGCAGAGTTTCATGCTGCAGAGTTTCAGCTCTTATAACCCCAGTGTGACTGGTGAAAGACCACCAAGCCCTGCGGTCTGTCAGCAACCTCTGTCCTCCTGGTGCGAGGATGGGGCTCCCTGGGAGGTGCCTGACCTGAAGACAGCCTGGCTGAGATGGGGAAGGTCAGTCGACGTGTCCGTGAGAAAGGAACATCAGTCACAGCCACAGCGTCCTTCCTCCTGGACGAGAATAAAGTCTGTGACACAAATAGGATCAATGGAGGAAAAAAGGTGGTGGTGGTGGTGGAGAAGCTCTCCATTCAGTCTCACTGGTTTTGGTAGGTCAGTGCACTACTGGGACAGCTGCGCAGGGAAGAAGCGTGGTGGGGGCTGTTGCCACCTGGCAGCGGGAGGGGTGTGTGTTTGGGGGCTGAGTCCGTGCACAGCCCCTGTACGTTAACAGCGGGGATTCAATGTGCGGGGCTGGAGGGAGCGATGCACTCTGTGCCGAACACACCAGTTTTCTGTGCTCCCCTCGCGCGTGCAGCAGCAGCAGCCCAGCCCAGCCCACCCCACAAGGCAGCCTTGGGCAGTGGGGCAGAAAAGAAGCTAAGCCAGCTCCTGAGCTGCAGCTTCTTTCTGCAGGTTCCCGTGCTCGTACGTTCTGCCCTGCTGCTGCGATGCTCTCCCGTGCTGGTCGGGGCTGTGATACAGCATCCTCCTGACTGCACACCCTTGAAAATTTTCCATCTGAGATGAGGACAGCAGTCAAGTGAATTCAGAGTAATGAGTTGCTTTTCTTAGTTGCTTTTCACGTACGCAACAGGAGTGGTACTCAGACCTCCAGGTGACCGTGGGCCAGTGCCGTGGTTGAAAGCTGCCGCAACACAGCGTAACAGGGGGGGCCTCTCCAGAAACGAGGACAGCTATCTTCGTCCTTTTCGCAGAGAGAACCTACCAATGGGGTCAAACGGTGCACCAGTAAGTCAAAAGGAGAACAGGGAGTGTTTCTTCTCCACTTCTCTTTTTCTGTAAAACCTAATTCCTGCCTCTGAGACTGTATTTGTGCTCAAGCACTCTCTTCCTTACTGTCCAAGGGCAACAAGGATAAACCCAAATTTTCTTCTATAAAGTTATGTTTATACCAGATGAATGGTAAAAGCAAGACATTTATGTTTTAAAAAGCCAATAGCACAGAATGTAAATACTTAACAGCTGACTGTCAAATTAGCTTCTGTTGCTATGCACAAATTTAGATTCAAGGTTATGCAGCTCCAAATGCTACACTGAAAGAAGTGATACTTCAAGTTGTTTAAACTCCTCATTTGCACAGAGATATTATTTTAATTTATTCATTTTTCACATGTATTTTCTGCAAGAAGTGTATATTTTATTTCTTCTTGGCAATGATTTAATGCAAAGATTTGGTTTCTGTATAAATACACTACATATTCCGGGGGAACTGGAAATTGATAGCAACATTGCTTAAGCACAGAAATTCATTTAGTAAGATAGATTTATTGGAGAACTACTGAAAGGGTTCACATAACAAATACCCCACAGTTTGATATTGCCTTCTGCCCTCACAGCTTTACAAGTATTAAGCAGATGAGCTTGATCATGCAGCAAGCTGTGCCTGCAATTTCCTCTTTTATGAAGAGGTTAAATGAAATAAACAAAATAGTTGTGCTGACTGTGATCATAGAGAAAATCCATGACTGGACAAGAAAAAAAGGCTCTAAATTCCCATGCCTGTGCTCTACCCCAGTGACGATGCTCCCTTGTGAAGTCTCATACCTGTCATTTTGTATGCTGTTTTTCATGAAAGAGACAGAAACTGTAGGACACTTTTTAATATGGAGCCCTTCCTAATTATCCTCTGACAAGGGTATTTATGAGTTTAACCTGAGCTGAGCTCTACCAGTCTCTAAGAGAGACTGAAAGTGTGGATTATAACAATTCAAAATCTCTTACGTGATCATTTAACCTCTGCCTGTGATGAAGTTGTACCCGGCCAGCCATTACTATCACCGATCACGATGCAGAGGCAAGTTCAACAATTTGGTGCTGTGCACCACAAAAGATCACCCTTAAAAACTGTCCCATTATTAGGCAACATCACATGAGGAGCCAGGGAGAAGAAGGGCACGGCAGCCCCTCACAACAGCAAAATTCCTTTTTCCTACCTAGGGGGGAGAGAGTCAGACTGCCCTGTCGTGGAGCAGAAATGGCCGTGTGCCTTGTGCTGCTTGCAGCCAGTGCTTTGGGGGGTACAAATGCTGCCTTTTCCGTTTATCTTCGGTATTTTGTCTTTCCCCTCCTGTCTCTCCTGTCTGCATCTTCTAAACTTTCACAGGTGCTGGCTTTCTTACATTTCACTGTTACACTAGTTTGACCTTCACAGTTTTTAAACCCAGCAACAGCAGATGTGTGCCTGTTGCTGCTCCAATTGTTTTATTTGAGCAGTTATTCTTTTTGTTTGCTTTTCCTTGCAGCATTTGCTTTCATTTTGTGTTTTCAGGATCCTAACTACGGAGGTGAGGCTGCTCTGTGTGACCCTTCAAGGACACTTTTCTTGCTGGAATAAAAATACTCCTACCTTCTTTTCAGTATTTTCAATGTGATGTATAGGGAATACTGTGTAAATCTTGAGGTGATGTTGTCTAAGCCAATGAGATCTTAAAGGCAACATCTAGTAATACATCACAGCATGTAATAAATTGGTCTCTGTATTGTGTTTGTGAATTCTAATGGCAAACAGGGACAAAAACGCCAGAAAAAACATTACACATTACTAACAGAGAAGTTACAGGCGAAACTTAAACTTTACTAAAGAATCGGGCTTGACATTGAATATTTTTAATTCCTGTACATTTATTTTATTCCTTTTCATTTATTTTCAGAAGTGAAAAAAACCCAAAAACATCATTGTCTGTGAACTGTAAGTCACCTCTGGAGTCAGCACCGATAAGACAGCATACAGCTGAAAGTGTGAAATCAGCATGAAAGCTGAAGTACTGTTTTTTAAAGTACTTTTGGAACCGGCAAAAAGCGGAACTTTCTCAAAGCTGTTAAAACTCCTCGAAGCTGTTGAAAACTCTGTAATCTTCAGAAAGTAACTGTGCCTACGTGTAGTGTAACCAACAGATGCTGCTGTTTTCTGTGGATTAGAGAAAAATGCTTTTTAGGATGTATTTTAAATTTGTAGTAAGTTCCTTTTCAAGCTATGCACTATGTATACCTATATAAGTATAGATGCAAAATACACACACACATATATATGTATATATACACATACTTAAGTTTTCAAATCACATTGAGTATATTGCTGCCTAGTATATTACTAATAAAGATTACTAGTTAAGATGTAATTAGGTTATGGCAATCTGGTTTTATTTGAACCTTGGAGTTTTCAGCTTTCTGTTACTAAAGTGTGTGAGTGCACTTAGGTTTTGTTCTGTTTAGTACTATTGTGGTCTTATTCCTCAAGAGCAGAATGTCACCTCCACTTTCATATCTCTTATCAGAAGTGAGTGACAATGCACTGCTATGGGTAAAAAATGTTAGCCAAGAACCCAAATGGTGGAGAAAAGTAGGAGACTTTAAAAGACACACAAAGATAGTGGGAGGTGAGACATAAGGGGACACAACAAACAGTCAGGATAAAAGCATAAGGGAAGTTATTTCTTCAGTGCTCAGTGGTTTTTCCTCAGTATAATAAGAGCTGAACCACTTCTGTTGTTCCTGAGATGTAGTGGCCTAAACATTTCAGGAGGTCATGCTGTTTTACCCTATGCTGATAGTCTGTAATGGATGTAGTGCCCATAAACCTAAGTTTTCCTTGCATATGGAAGAACTCAGTGCCTATATATGCATATGCTGGGCTGGGCTATCGTAGTGTAACTTGAAGATGCTTTTGTGCATCTGAAACGAGATGAGGCTCTTGACTGCTACTGCTGAAGGCAGACCAGAAACTGAAGTCTTTAACAGCTCTTGAAAATAAGGAATCCCTGGCTGGAGTGAAAAAATCCCTGGTTGGGATACCAGGAAACAGGTCCCACCTACAAAGCTGTTGTATCTAGTAACTGTCTCTGCCTGCAAACGATCTACAGTTGTATTCTGTCCCAAGATTTGGGACTTGTAGACTGATGGAAATATTGTAAATCTCATAAAAACAGATGGCAAACATCTGTACAAGTTAACTACCGCCATTTTCTACCTCTTATGTTCCTCACCTCATCTTATTTTATCTTCCCTCTGTCATGCTGAACCACAGTTCAACGTCAGTGAAAATGGGCAAGAAGCTGTCCAAAGTCTAATGGAGGTGTCTTTCTCTTAGCACGGGTCCCATTGTCCTGGGCAACCTCCTACTCTCCATAGCTGGTGTCAGAGCTTCCTCAAGGTGTAACTTGCCAAAGGCTGGTCCTGCCAGTGCATCTCCCTCACATCTCTGCTTTTGCGTGCCTCTGCTGTAGAAATTCCCATCAGGGCTTTCCCACCACTGCTCAGCACACCCCTGTCCTTTCATCAGTCCAGTTTTTTCCTGTGGAGATTAGTTCCAATCTCTTCGCCTGGGCCCTGTCTTTACCTCTTTATGCTCTTCCTGTTCTTGCAGTCCCCTCTTTCATCCACAGCCATCAATAGAGGGACCTGGGATTCGTCCCTTCTCCCGGGAAGCTAAGTGAATTTTCTCACCAGAGGGATACTGGCCCTTAAAAAACAAGCTAGCCTGCAGTGACAGCTTTGTGAAAGCTAGAAGATTAATGATCTAGCAGCCCTTACTGTTAGCTGACTGTGAAGCTAGTCAAGCCTCAGTACACTTTAGCTACTCTCTATTTTTATAAGAATTATAGCAGTGTGCCAGCTCAGCTACAGCTAAGATGGTGAACTGCTGTCGGTTTAAAAGGTCAGCTACTCCAAGATCTTGAAAATCCACATGGTAATTCAGACTGTGTTGAAATTTGTTGTTTCTTTGGGGACACAGTGTAAGGCAATTATCAAGATTTGGGCACTCTGAAACTTGCAGCCTGCCCGGAACAGTCTCTGCAACCCCCAGCTGCCCTCACTTTGTGTGCATGATGGAACTTAAAACTGCTGTTTGGCTACTCCTCAAGTGAATCTGAGTTGCTGGAGATTTACCTAGTGTCTGGCGTGCTTTGGCAGAAGCAGCACAGTGTTAAATGTAATTAAGGATGAATTTTTTAACACCAACTCAGGAAGAGAAAAACAGTGGACTGGGAGACTAGAATGGATGTGTGCAGCAAAATTAAGTCGGCATACGGACTTGTTGGCAGCATCATGCTGCAGACTTGAGCATCTCTAAGCAACTTACTGTAGCCACAAAATCTCAGCTACATTTGTGCTTTGTGAGTTTAAACACATTTACAACTTCCTGTTATTGTGCGTAGTGAACTGCCTCAAGCACTGAGACCTGTGCTTCTGGGCTGAGAACAACGCTTTAACATACTCTACAAACCATGGGCTTGCGCTGATGACATGTTAGAAGGAAATGGGCACTGTCAGTAACTCCACACCTGAACGGTACAGGTATTTGTTGTGGCCTGTGCCTTTCTTGTTGCACATGACACAAACATCCCAGAAGCAGTATCCCAGCGTTACTTAGTTCTTTGCGACTCAGCAAAGAAAGAAATCACTTCAAGCATAGCTATGTACAGCTCTTCCAACTAGTTCCATGGTACTTTCCATTTCTGCTCCTAGGAGTTTTCTTTTAATGTGACAAATGAGCAGAAGGCAGGAGATGTGGCTGGTTGAAATTCTGTTTCATGTCTTTCTCTTGTCTAAATAGGCCAACTGACATCATAATTATTTCTTCATCTGTTGAGGAATCTCCTGTCCCACAATAGTGACAAATAGAAGGAAAATATCTTTTCTTCATCGCTCTGTTTCTCATAAGGGTAGATAAAAGACATAGTATTCATTTTAATGCATTCCTTAATCCAAGCAGGGACTTCAGAGAGATTGCATCTGTTACTGGTATAAAAATCTCATAATTGTGTTGATCAGATACATCTCACCTCACAACTGCTGCAAAATTATACTAAAGTTGGGAGAGGACTGTAAAACAGTAAATGTTTGCCTCAAATGCAAAGCACCAGTCAATATGGTTATCACAGCTCTTTCTCTTCTGATCATGATCATTTTTTTTCCCTTTCCCCTCATGTGAACTGTAATAGTAGCAAAAACAAAGGGACAGCTAAATCCTAGAAGGAAAGATGCTGATTCCAGTCATCCAGAGGAAGAGACAACATGATTGATGCTGTTCTTGTGCCGACAGAGGCAACACAGACTCATTTGCAGTGAAGAACAGAAACCCGAATGAGAGGTGGTGCACCCCCCTGTTGTCTGAACAGCTTGCAGCAAGACAAATTATACATGAAAAACCGACCATGTGCAGGGAAAATAATTTCGGTCTTGGAGGCAGCCATTACTGTCAGGTTAGTGGGTAATACATGTCTTGATGACATCAAGCTGTGAGAGATGAGAGATTTGTGGAATGGGATTAGAACTTAGAGTACTTTCAAAAATTAAAATAGTCTGTGGAATTTAAGGTACGTATTAGGAACAAATTCAAAGCACAATACTTAGGCAAGATGAAACCACTTCAGTAAAGAATAGGGAAACTCTGGTCAACAGCTCCTCAGAGGAAAAAATCCTGCGAACTGCAGTGAGGCTCAGGCTGAGCAGAAGTCAACAGTGCCACATTGTTGTGAAAACAGAAACCACCACACAAGAACTCACAGTAGCGTTACAATTTCACCTGCTTTGTTCAGAACTGATGATGACCAGGTGAATGATCTGCTCAGCCTGGTGACAGAGCTGAAAGAGGACGTGGAGAGGTTAAGGAGTCTCAGGGAATGTGAGAGGGAGATCTATTGGTGGAGCCACACCCTGCCATCCCTCAGGCCAAGGCAGCAGATGGAGACTTCACAAGAAACAGAGGACCCCTTACTGTCTTGCCACCAAGCAGAAGGAGAGGACCTAAGAGATGGGGGGAATGGAAACCGGTCTGTGCTATGGGCAGCAGATGAACCTGCCCCCAGCCTCCCTCAACTCCCCAGCTGCCCTTACACAACAGATAAGGGGCTCTGGAATGTGAGGGCAAATGAGGGTGTGGGTGAAGGTCCACCCAGGGGGTCGCCCAGGGCGAGTCAGACAGCCCCATGTATTACGACTGCCTCGGCTAAGAAAAAAAGGAGGGTCATTGTCGTAGACGATTCCCATCTGAGGGGAACAGAGGACCCGATCTGCCGACCAGACCCATCCCACAGGGAAGTCTGCTGCCTCCCTGGGGCCCGGGTTAGGGATGTTGCTGGGAAGCTCCCTGGTCTGGTCCGGCCCTCTGATTGTTACCTGCTGTCGGTTATGCAGGTTGGCAGTGATGAGGCTGTGGAGAGAAGTTCAAAGGTGATCAAAAGGGACTTCAGCGCACTGAGGTAATTGGTTGAAGGATCAGGGGCATAGGCTGTGTTTTCCTCAATCCTGTCAGTGGCAGGGAAGAATACTAAAAGGAACAGGAAAACTCACCTGATTAACGTGTAGCTCAGAGGCTGGTGCCATTGGTGGGATTTTGTTTTTTTTGTCATGAGTAGCCTTATATGGTACCAGGCCTTCTGGTGACAGATCACTCTCCATCATCTTTGAGAGGTCCTGGAGGACAGGAGAGGTGCCCGAGGACTGGAGAAAGGCCAATGTCACTCCAATCTTCAAAAAGGGCAAGAAGGAGGACCCAGGGAACTACAGGCCGGTCAGCCT
>Ga0065711_1002695_pt1 | contig 32145 bp, 16 predicted proteins | sample Hoacrofraction12_FD_59098 | JGI IMG/M metagenome (GOLD analysis project Ga0065711, IMG submission 59098) | Hoatzin crop microbial communities from Cojedes, Venezuela - Epithelial fraction 12 v2 (version 2) | ecosystem: Host-associated > Birds > Digestive system > Esophagus > Crop | place... | reverse complement strand
GATATTCAAGACCCACCTGGACAAGGTCCTGTGCAGTCTGCTGTAGGTGACCCTGCTTCGGCAGGAGGGTTGGACTAGATGACCCACAGAGGTCCCTTCCAACCCCTACCATTCTGTGATTCTGTGATTCTGCCTAATCCAAAACTAATCTAAGTGGCAAACTATGCACGGAAAAAATTAAACTTGTGTGAAGTCACATGGAGTAACTGAAGGAAGCCTGTGTGATCCCAGCAGACACGACCTACACCACGCCACAAACAAAAGGGACAGGAGGAAATATCCTTGAAAATATTTCTTCCCAGCTCCAAATCTAGAAATCAGCACATAGGTAGGTCACATTAATCAAAACCATCAAAGAAATATCCCTATTACTTCTGATCACCACTCTACTCTGTGTAGGGTCTCATCTTTCATTGTGGCCAATCTCCGAGAAAGACAACAGAAAAGAAAAAAAAAAAAAAGAAAAAAGAAAGGAAAACCACCACACCCACAACTCAAACCTAATAATTACAAGCCAAAAAATGAAGCTGGGGAAAAATTATTTCCTGTCCCTGCAAGTAAAGTTGAAGTCCTGAAGCCCTAGATTTGAGAATAATTAATTAGAGATCAACAAGTTAAACAGCCTAACAGGGTCTTTTTAATTTATTAAATATATTTTGCTTTAATCACATTAATTTTTCAGAAATGTACAATAATCTTTGTGGTTTAAAATGACTTTGTATTCATTTTTTAATGGAGAGAATTTTTATTCATCTAATACATTACCCTTTCAGGAAAATTATCATACTTGACTACAAGTACTTAATGAGGCGCTAATTAATACTCCTATTTCTCCCCATTTAAAACTCCTTTGACAAATGAGGTCAGAAACCTGGTTTAACACACAAGACATTTCTCAGAAGCCAAAGAGGCAGACACCCAAAAGGCACCTGCACCCCTCTCCAAAGAGGATATCCCCATGGAAAACTCAAGCCCAACACTACAGCAGTCCCGTCCCCCCGGCTGAACCAGCGGCTGATGGCAGCCCGCTGCGCAGCAGCCCTGCGGGCATGCCAACCCAGCAGCGCACCCCTCTTCTCCACAGCTCGCGAGTGATGAGAAGCAATTCTCCCACTTTTTGTTTAACGGCATGAGATTCACTTTTCCCACTCCCGTGCGCTTGCGGCAGGCAACCTGCCCACCTCTCCCCAGGAACACGGCTGAAGGGCTCGTCCTGCGACAGCAGGCTCGCGAAGCCGCTTGCTCCCCTGCCCGGGCTCCGCTGAGCACCATGACACAGTGACAGCCAGCTCCACCCTCCTCCATGCACTCCGAGTTGCAGCACCCCGCCAGCCGCCTCAGCAGTTCCCCCACCTCACCGGGGGTACGGCGGCCAAACTGGGGTTTCCAACACCTCCCAGAGCCGGAATGGCCGTCACGGACTCGAGGAACTGCTGTAGGTTTAAAGAGCAAAAGCAACAACCAAGCACAAGCGTTTCTGGAGCTCTGGGGAAATCTGCAGACACTCGCTCATGAACTTCTCTTCTGGGTTTGCTCCGCATTGTATGCTCATCGCAAGTATCTAAGAGCGGCTCCATGATGGGAGGAGGGGAGCAGAGGAAGGCTTTCTTTTGGCACAGATTCTTCAGAGTTCAAAGGACACATATGGCCTGCAAACACAGCGCAGGGGATAATGTAAAATTAAAGAAGGGATGGGAGGAAAATGTGAACGCAGCAGGGACAAGCAGTGTTGTTCTGGATCTGCTTGACTGCAATTTTAAATAAAGGAATGGGGGGCGGTGGGACACAATAATAACCTCGCCCTTATTTTCATCCCACATCTGAACAGAGGGAGGGATCGCAGGAGGGATCCCATCTGAAAGGAAGACCCCTGGGGAGCAGGACCTGAGCACTTCTGCTGGGGGCAGAGACTGCAAGCCCACCGCCTTGGCCAGGCAGCAGGACCTGGAGGACCCTGCCCGGAGAGCAGGACTGGCAGCAGCTAGAGTAACCATGGCTTTGGGAAGCGGCCCGCCGACACCTCCAAAGAGACAGGAAGGGTTTATTTCAGAATAAACACAGGCACAGCACCAAACCTGCAGGGAGGGACAGCATGTCTGCCCACAGAGTAAAGCAAAAATAAAAAGGTGTCTGAACAGCACAGGCCCCAATTTGCCTTGCAGTGCCCGTGTAGCCATGCAAGTGGTGCCACACAAAGGTCAGCACCCTGCGAGACAGTGCCCGTGTCCACGCCAAACCCTGACACCTGCTTGCGGCTCTTTTCTTAGTTAGGGCAGACACCAAAGCCCGCTCTTCCCACTGCAGGGCACACCAAGTGCGCAAAAATAGATAAATAAATAAACAAAACAAAAGAAACCCCCATCCACAACAATCCTCGGTCGTAATTTGTACATAATTATTGCACAACAACCACCCATAATGAGAGAATGAATTTATAACCACACACAAGCTATATTTACCAGTGGACTGGTTACAAAGCAAAACAGCAGGAAACCACAATGTGTGTCTTCATATTAGCTCCTTGGTGACGGTGCAGAGCAGGGCTGCCTGTGCAGCGGGGCGGACCGGGCAGGTGAAGCCCAGGCACCCCAGCCAAAGAGGAGCGCAGCCCCGTGTGGTGGACCCAACAGGCCACAGAGATGCTACCAGGTGTTTAAGGGAAGCTATGCAGAGGTGGGGCTAGAAAGACCTGTTCAACTTCAGGGTTAAATAGTTGGCCACCCAAAAGAAAACTGATGGGAGTCTCACCTCCCGACTTTCCCAGGTTCCATAAATTTTGATCCCTAGAGGGAATTAAAAAAAAAAACAAAAAACACCTAAAACAAACGAAAAATCTCCCCACCCCACAACTGGAAGTGCAGCCTCCGCCTGCAGTCGGGGCCCAGGAGGTGAACTGTTCCTGCCCCTTGAGACAAACCATCATCTGCAGAGAGCATTTTGTGCGCCTCTCCTGTCAGCTGTTTAACAACTGACGGCCCCAAAATGGGCGCAATTCAACCCAAAGTGAGATGGCAGGATGGTGCTTTAAGAGGAGGCCTGACAAGGTCAGCAGCTGAGCCCCTGCTAACAGCATTTTACTGCTGGGGAGAGTCGATTTGGGTCCACCTACCAGCCACCACGTATTGCTGAGCTCAGGGGGTCTTCACACTTCCAAACACTGCCTTTCAGGCAAGATCGCCTCGCAGCTTCAGACGTTATCAGAAGCGCAGCCAGGCCAGCAGACGCGAGGCAAGGCAGGCAGCACGCTCACGGGAGCCCAGGCCCCTCAGGCCGAGGCCACACCAGAGGGCAGGGTCTCTGCGGACGGCAGCAGCACCCCGGGCCACCTCGCCCCGCTGCCTATCCCCACCTCCCTCCGGTGCCAGGACAAACCTTCACGCTTTCCAAGCCGGTGTAAGAATGATAGCGAGCTAGGTCTGGGAACAGATCCTGCTGAAAACGTACTCTTTTTTTTTTTTTTTAAGGGATTATTTTTGACTTGGCTTCTTTCCCAGATCTGGCTCAGAGCATGACTACACAACGCTTATGTCAGCACAAGGAAGCCATCTAATGAGTACCCACGGGGGAGGGGGGAAAGGACTGCTGCCGTCACCATCCCGGCCACCTTAATGAGACCGTAAAACAGCAGCCTACGGACAGTGGGTTAGAAAATCACAGAGCTTCAGTTGACCAAGGAAGGCAGATGAAAAAAACCCCAACACACACACAGGTTAACAACTTGCTGCCATGCCAGGCTGCCAAAACACAGCAAAAGCACAGGGCCTTCCCTCGAGGAGCAGAAACCCCGTGCTCAGCTCCAGCGCAGCCCCGACGCAGAAAGGCTCCTGATACACACATGGGGAAAATTTTGCTCCTTACTAGTTCCTAAGCAGGATATGCAGGAAAAAAATGTGCCTTGTAAAACACTGGTATCTCGGAATGACCTATTCTCTTATCTTTTTGGCTAGGCATGCTCTCCCTGCCCTGCTCTGTCCTTGGAAAGACACCAAACAGCCCATTCCCAACTCAAGATGGAAGCATAAAAGCAAGAGAGAAGGGAAGGTGAACAGGGAGGACAGCTCTTATTCCCCATGGACTATGGGCACAAACCCACCACCCAACAAACAGCATAACCCTAAACATGTTCTACAACGGAGACCAAAATCCACAATTACTGCTTCTGGTGTTTATACTGACCAGTGTGCTATTATTGCTCTGCTGGCAAAGAGCAAACCTGTCGTGAAAAGCAAGGATATGTTGGGCTTGCTATCAATCTTTGTAATTCCTGTCTGGGCACAATCACACCATCTTGAAATGCAGCCCAAAAGGGCACTGTTAGTCCAGAATTCAGCTGCTTTGGAAGATGAGCCAAAAGCAGTTCCACATACTTAGATCACTTCTTGAGGTTGCCGACAATTTTTTCTGGCTTTACAGCCACATTTTCTGATTCTTAATGTGTTTTCTTTCCCCTATCGCTGAGAGAAAAGAGCCACAGAAATAAGGAGAAATCTGACTATCCCAGGAAATTATGTAACTGACTATACACAGAAGGCTGTCAAATATGCACAAAGTAAACTAACTGAAATAATATGATTTTTTTTCCCTCCTCTAATATCCTTCATTTGTAGTCACTGTAGGTGTTACATGTAACAACAGTAAGTGGAGCAATTTCATACAGCACTTTCCATATTGAGACAGATACTCTAGCATCCCCCTGTGCAGCAGACAGTTTCTATAGCTCATTTTGTATTATGGCAACAGAGCAAGGCACCTCAAATTAAGCCTGGTGCGGTAACCATTCCCTAGAACCAGGGCTAAAGCCTAGACTAACGAGCAGCTGTGTCTATAGCCAGACCAACTCTTTCTCTCCAGTAAAATCTGGGCATTGCCTGTAGCTGGTAGGCAGAAGCATGTGCCTCTCACGGCACAACAAGAGGCAGCAAACAGCACGAGCAACGCACGGGGCCAACCCCTGCCCCAAACAAATGGTTGTTTTGGGAAGGCACACGTGCAGGAGAGCTGTTAGACACTAGAAGGGATGAGCTCCTGCTTGCAAAGCCTTGGAAAAATGCTAGGTATGAAGTAAGTATGTATAGCGACTAGCATAAGGCTTGTGGGATGAGCAGAGGCCTCGACTGACAGCACTGCTCCCCTCCCATTTCTCATCAATGGGCAAGAAAATGCATTCAGCTGAAAAAAAACCCCGCAAAACATGCCCAACTCACACCATATCAAGACCAAACAATAAAAGACAAAAAATAAATGCATCCTGAGCACCCGCTGTATCTTACGTTCTTTCCGTCACTGATTACCATTCGTGCGGTGTTAGTAATGTGTACAACGACAAACTCCGAGCGCGCAGCAAGACGCACAGGGAGGAGGAGGTCAATGCACACCATCAGACATACATGTCACAAACACTCAGAAGCTGACACAACCCAATGGATTAGGTATCATTCAGAACTAGCCAACACACTATTGCTTCCAAAACTGGGCCCAAAGATACACATGAAAACACATATTCCAAGCATGGCTAAAACAACAGTACCAAACAAAACATATGCTGCTAATTCACTCGTTAGGACAAATTGTCCATTGTAGCTGGAAAACAGAGAAACACAGCCATGAAAAGGATCATAACAACACTGACCTAACAATTGTTGTGTTCGTATTTAACATACATTGTAGCATATTCATAAACCAGGTATTTCTGAGGGTAGGAAAATATACAAGAAAACAGGCTGATGAATAATATGTAAATAGTAAGGAAAAATCAAAGACATAAATCAAGAAATTTGAGCTAAGAAATAGGAAAAGATTTTGTGCGCACATGCATATGAAATTTAATACAATTCCTACTTCAGGTCTCTTCGATCACACCTCTCTGTGTTTTTCAGACCTCAGTTTCAGAAGTTTATTATTTTTTTCATGCATGGTTTCAGAAGGACTGTTGTCTTTTTAAAAACAGTGAAATTCTGCACTCCGATTCACACAACACATTCCCTCTGACTCCAACCAGCTTAAGGCTAACTACAAATACAACGGAAAATCTGAGGTAGCTTGTTGCCTCTGTTTTCCCTTTTTCTTCCAATGTGCTATTAGGCTATTCGTACTGAATATAAAGCGAATATTTTTTTTTGAATTAACAATTAGGACAAACAAAGGCTCTAATATTTTACAAACCTATTTGATGCAAAATACTAGATATGCATCCTAGGCCTCAATTTTTCAGACCTTTATTATTGAATTCTGACTACTTTTCATTCCATTAGCACTCTCAACAGCTTATTAACGTAAAGCAGAGCATTGCTAATTTGCAATAATGTTTAAGATACCTACTCTAAATTAATGGAAGAAATCAATAAATTCATCATTCAACAAAAAGGAACAAAAAATGACAAAACACATTCTGCTCTATTACTGTGGCAATCCTAAATGGTGTTCTAATTATTCATACAAATACCTCTAATGCATTAGTAAATGTGACGTATAGCATATCCACGTTTTTTAAAAAAAAAAAAAAGTCTTGGGTCCCAGTTCAGGAACATGGTTCCTTTGAGGAATACAAAGGAGGTATCTGAATACTTTTTTGTATTTGATTCTATGTACTCAGATGCTGTCCTGCTTTGGATCCACAATATCACAAGATGACTTACTCCCCTGCACTCTCTGCTGAGAGCAGACCCACGTAGAATGTCATGCAACGTCGCACAGCCTGTAACATACCCCACAACACAGCCACGGAGCAGGAGCTCCTCTCCATCACCCCTGCCACAGCCAACAAGCAAATTCCCAGAGCTGCAGCTTGCAAGAGGACGCATCCAACATCCCACATCTTGAATTCTCACTGAGAAAATGAGGATAAAAGAATGAGCTAGTGAGTATCTTTGGGAAGAGATGCCAGGATCTAAATTCTGGGCCGCTCCTCGTTTTTCACCAACTCATAAAACTCTGTGCATTTTTTTTGTAGCTCCCCAGGCTACGCCATTCTCACTTATTCTCAGCCATGTTCAGGCTGCCTGCTCACTGGCTACATGCAGGTAGTAACTATGCCACTCACCCCAGGAGAGACACCACTAGCACAGAGAAAACTGCAAAACCCATGTGTAAAATTCTGGGTAGAGGCGGAGTTTTTCAAGGAATGACAGTGAGGTTCAGAAGGAAGACTTAAGTGCACAGAGCTCCAAAAATACAGCCCCTTTTCATGTCAGCAGGGCACATACAGGGCTAACGAACCAGTACTGCTTATGTTATTTATTACTCTCATCCCTCCCTTATTTAGCACTTTTCTCCTTAAGTCCTGGCATCTCTTCTCCATTTCCCTCACAATTTTGGGGTCCTTTTCCTCCGCAGATTATCATCTGCTAGAAGTTCCCCCTCGCCATCCACTGCCCACATGCCAGTCTTTGTCCTGGTTCCCTACAATATTCAGCTTCTGGCCAGGCTCCATGCGCATTCCAAATTTACTGCTCTCCTGCTCTTCCAAGCTTGTAAAGCAGGTTTTCACTCGCCTGCCAGGACAAGGAGCAGTACAGAAGCTGGAAAGAAGAGCTCACGAGCACCAGCCACCAGGAAAGCAGGGCTTTGTCACTAGAAACCCAAGGTGGAAATGCACACCATGTGTTTTATTTTGTTCAAAGACGAAATGTTTCTGTCTAGGACGTTTGTTTGTATCTCAAGTCACAAAGAAGCCATTAGTACCAATAATGTGTCATTACGGGGGCGTCAGCAGAGACTCTGCAGCTAAGGTTAATTTGAGATGCATAATTTAAAGCAGAACTAAAATCTCCCCATTTCACACTTTAATGACTGAATTCAAATCATTCTTCAAATTTGACACAGCAGCTCTTAAGGGGACACTTGCACTTTTTACTTCTCTCAGGGTTTTTTTTGGCCAATTTTAAGTAAAATACAAGCTATCTATTGCAGAAGAAAAACGTACAGATCTTCCCTTTACAATCACTTTAACCTGTTTCCCCCTCACATTTCTTTTCAGCAGCTTCATACTTCACACATTGATTCTGGTATGTCAGAATATGCCTGATTCAGGCCATTTCTGCAATTAAATAAAAACAATATTCAAGAGTTAAAAATTCCACTCATCGTAACCCCAGTGGTTTTGCCAAGAACAGCTGACAACACTGCTTATCTTAAACATACCACATCACTTAGGTAAGAGTAGTATCCGCATAATTCTCTGTCCTTAGTATTTCTACTGTCAACATCCTACTAAAATACAGAAGAGATACAATCCTTGTTTTTCACACAGAAAACCAAGGCAAAGACAGAAGGATCCTGTGGTTCAACAAGTGCTTCAAGCTGGTCCAAGTCTCCCAAATCTGCTGATAACTTGTTTTGTCAGGCAACTTCCCTGAGCACAGCTGATATAACACAGAAAATAATTAAGCAAAAACTCATCACAACATAATGAAGCAGCATGATAGGGAGCTGCTGCTGAAGCAGAGATGCAACACCTCTCTACAAAACGCCTCCTGCCTTTTATTGTGAATTCTTCAATAAAGCTCACGTAATGTTACCATAATGCACAGAAACATCAAATGATTTTGTCATCTGACACTCGACTCGATTTTGTCCTGAATTTTCAAAATATCACAGTTCAAGCACACAGACGTTCTTTGGAGAACTGCTGTCCATGCTAAAAATGGCAACGGAATTGCACAAGGGGGGGAGGAAAAAAAAAAGAAAATTCCAAGAAATTTTTGACTCATCCATTGTTATTCATCAGGGTTTTGGAGCAGAGAATGGAATGCCATCAAGCTAAAATTGACAGCAGTATTTTCTGATCTCTAAGTGCTATCAGTCCTTCACATAGCCATGAGTGCTGAGAAATTTTTTCTCTGCAAAATTCTAAGAATGACTGTTCAATTTTTTTTTTGGGGGGGAGGGCAGGGGAGAACCCCAGAGCTAAAAGAGGCATTTGAAATTAAACTCCTACGTAGGTGTGCTTTTGAATACTGAGAGTATTAGGCTTCACAGCTTTGGGCTATCTGTGACTCAGACTTGCTGCCACAGTGTCAAGGGACCTGGGACCTAACTCTGCAGAAACCTGCTGCTTTGTGAAATTTTTTTTTTTTTTTTTTTTTACTATAAAATAAAAAATTCATCCTTAGAGACAGACAAAAAGCAGGCTTTCGCACTCAGTACAGATCTGAATCTTTTTAGTCGATGGATTTTACTGTCCGGTTAATTTTCACCTAGCAAAGCAGATTTTTCTGCTGTTTAATTCTTAAGGTTTTCAGAACAACATAATATTAACTAAGTCTTGCGGCCAAAATAGCTTCAATAAAGTTCTGAGAATAACACATCTCCTCTGGCACGCCAACACACTATTTTTAATTGTAGCTCATTAAAGATGTAATAGAAGAAGAATTATATTCACTTCCAGCACTGTTCCGTCAATGCAGTGAGATAATCATGCTGCTGTATCGCACATAAAGCAATATTTATACATAGTGGTTTAGGTAATCTAATGGAAAGGCAGAAAGCAGTGATTCACTCCTTGTTCTGTCTGTTGCTGCAACAGGGCCTTTGCCTATTGCAGGGCCCAAGCAGGCACGCAGAGAGATTGGTTTCAAATGTTAGTGAAACAGAGACCTGGAAAATGAAAAAAGACAAGTCAGTTGAAATGCCGAACAACCAAAAAAACAGAAAAAAATCTGGATTGCAGATGAGAAGTACTTTACAGAGCAGTGTACAAATGCAGGCCTCCGAGGTAATTTAAACCAAATGCAGGCTGAAGCTGAAGTAGTTTGGTGAGTCAGCACAGTAAAAGGGCACTAAAATTACATACGAGAAAAGTGCAATCCTTTTTGTATAACACACTGTATTTCATTCCAAATTTACCAGAAAACAAATTAATTGTCTCCTTTGTGTTGTGCCTCCTTCGTTTCATTTTGGACTCAACCTCCTCTACCTTCCAGAAGCCAACTGCGTGTAGGCTGACTAGCTGTGAACTCTCATGTCTAGGACTTTAATTTCTCTTTCACAAAATTTCATCTCCAGACCATGACAACGTTCATAAACAATCGCTGGCATGAACGCTACTGAGCATCTTCCAAGTTATGATTACATTCTGCTGGAAATAAAATAAAAAAAACCCTCATATCTAAAACCTAAACTGCAGAGAATCATTGCAGGCTCTGACAACGGTAAGTGCCCCCCAGGCTCTGCCGTCGCAGAGGTTTCAGCCACCTACGGCTTGGTGCAGAGCAGGACTTCAGCGCTAAACATGTTTACCATCAGTCAAAGAAAGGCTTAGCCTCATATCTGCCTCAAACACTTTTACAGCCATAGCCATTTTTAAACTTACAAAGCAATTCTCATCTTCATTTTCATCTCGTTCTTGCCTCATACTTTCACAGGAATGTATCTGTGAAAGCCACAACAATTGCTTGTTCAACGGCGACTGCCACTCTCTGAAGTACTTTCTGAGATAGATTTGTATGGACAGACGTGGGCAGAAATGAATAATCCAAAAATATCCACAATAGATAATGAGCAGAGTCTAGAAAAAAAAAAAAAACCACCACGTACTGCAAATGCAGCCCAAATTGGAACGAATGCCTACAGTAGCAACAGCACAGGAAGAGCAAAATGTTATTGTACATTACTGGCATCCAGCCCATAATTACAAAAAATACTGCAGTACTCCACAGTAACAGCGTAAAATATTATCATTTCAAACAAAGCATCTGCAGCGCTCTGCCCACAGCAACCACACCACAGAGAGCCAGGGGAGGAGAGGGCGGCCAGCTGCTGGAGGACCCCCGGCTGCAGAGGGCAGGTGGGCCGTGGGGTGCGTGAGCCCTCGGGATGGCTTCTCCTCGCACCCACGGCTCCCCTCTGTCAGGGCTCCCACACGGGCTCCACTGCCGAGCCCGCTAGCAGAGGGGAAGCACACTGCTCGCTCCGTGTTCAGGCTCTTGCCGTAGCGTCCCTTCTCCCAAATTTGCATTTTCACAGTCTCCTGTATTAAACAAAATCTTCCCCATTCCAGCTCCCCTGCGCTAACCCCTGTGTTACCCAGCCACCTCTAACACTCTGCCAACAGGTTCTAACAGTGGGCTAGCAAGAGGCTCCCAAGCACCGGCTGACAGACGCTGCCATTACGATGGCCATCGTTCACCTCCCTAGATGGCGAGCAGTTACTCCGCTACGCATCAGCAGAACAGCAGACAACGTGCACACGAGTTTATCAGCATCGCTCTTCTCAACCGCTCTATCCAAGGACTGTCAGCATAGAGCACAGTCCCACCAGGGAAACACAAAAACCCCAAAAGCTAAAATGAAGTCTGTCTGCTCAATGGCATGCACAGCACACAAATCCACAGTCCCGCTTCCTCATTTGTAGAAATAACATCTATGACATTTGGTTTCTACCTGGATCATGAAAAAAGACCAGCTAAGGAGCCACATGGTTTCTCCAAACTTTATACACTTGCAGAACTCACAACCAGAGGAAAAGAAATGCAGAACCCTGAACCATGAGGTTAGCAGTGAAGGAAATGCAGTTCAAACGAAAGAGAGTTATTTCTAACCCATGCTTCCTATACAGGCTGTGAACAGTATAGATTCTCCAGATTAAACTGCAAAGCCTGAGCTTTGCCTCAGCTCTCGATACCACCTCAGGTATTTGACATCACCCCACAGTTCAACAACTCTGAAGTTAAGTTTGAAATACACAACATCAGCTGTTTGGGCAGTATCTTTTAGAGATGTTCGAATCACCATGAAAACTGTTTTTCATACTACCAACCAGAAATATGACGGGGAGCATCATTTCAGGAGTGAGTGAATTAACTGCCACACCTAAATACTTCCCAGTTCACCAGCACTTCTCGTCTTCCCCATACCAGCTTTTCTCTGCCAAACACAGAGGGGACTGCAGTATGTATATGCAATATATATGCAATAAACTGCAGTAGTATACGCAGTAGATTGAAATACTGCATTTTTGTATCCTCCTAAGCCATTCATTGGTCTATGGCTTCAAAGTCCTATAGGGAGTGCCGCAAATCCACATAAAGTCACTGGGTGCTGGATTTGACTCTGACGTATGTGACAGATGTGTAAAGTAACACATAACCAGATGCCTCTCTACTAAATGCACAGCTAGGGATGGAAAAGCCCTAAAAATGTTGTGTCCAAAGGCAAAGGAGAACAGGGAGAATAAGAACAGAGTCCCACTTCTAGCAAGGAAAGAAAAGTTTATGCTTCATGCATTTCTTGTCTACAATGCCTTAATTTTTCATGCCTGTAACTCAGCTATGGCATCAGAAGAGAGGGCTTTTTAGGGGGTGGGAAGTCCAGTCACTATGGCCTGGCTTGCTCCATGCCAGGCTGATCAACTGTTTCTTGGTGTCTGTGAACTTAAGTTCCTACCTCCAAAGCCTCCGCTGTGACTCTAATGACCTTCATCCAGAAAGGAGGTCTAACTCCTCAGCAGAAAAGAAGAAAAACTCCTCCGGAGAAAAAGCATAAGACTGTATAACGGTAACCAGCACAGAGACCCCTCTCCACTCGCTGCGTTGGTGTGTCCTGGCCACAGTGGGTTGGAGAAAATAGCTGGTGTGCTTTCACAATAACCTTCTAAGGCAGAGGAGAACAGTGGGTGAGAAAAAGGCAGGAATTCATTTAAAAGCCTCATTTTAAAACTTCTGGCTACTCCTGTTTTATGGAGTAAGTTAAAACCACTCTCTACTAGAAACTGTGTGAACCACTGACTTCAGATCTGGATCCTGCTTTTAGCAAAGCTGCTGGTGGGCTTGGATCCAAGGCTCTGGTTCAAGCTCTTATCTACTCCATACTAAAAGGACTTATACCATACGTCCTTTATAATAAATAACCTCACAGTGAGGATGCACGGTATTGGCATGGGTCATATTTACATCACTCTTTTGAAAGCCAATACACATGGTTTAAGGCAAGTGTTGGAAATATTACAGCTTTCGAGTATTTTGCCTTACGTGGTTTACAGCCAGCACAGTCAACGACTGTGTAAGCTTCACCCATTTTCACGTAACGTGCTAAGCAGTGCAGGTCCCCAGTAATGCCCAGCAGAGCTGAGCAGATCGGGCACGTCGGCAGCAGCACAGACACGGCCATGTCCCACAGCAACAGTGCCCTGGGCTGTACCACCACACTCTCCCAGCTCCCCGCAGTGAAGGTCTCCATTCTCTGTCCCCACCACCTCCTCTTTACAAAGGCTCACACACACACACACAGAAACAAATGAACAATTCCATTATGTGCCTGGCAGCCCATGCACTTTCCCTCTGATTCACAATAGAGGCGCCCCATTGAAAAGATCCATATACAGGGGAAAAAAAAAAAAATCTAAGCAAGTCTCCAGCAAGCACACATATTATCAAAGCCTCATTTCCACTTAACATAAGTTGCTTTGGGAACTAATGCAGCTGACTTGAGGGGAAAACACAAACAAACAAACAACATCTTTTTCCATTAGCATGGGGGGGAGGGGGATATCAAACTGGTGCCATCTTTGTTGAAGAGCTCCATGAAACTAATAGTTTAGGAGAGCTGAGGAGCATGGACAGGGGACAATTTGTGACTGATCACTGCCATCTGAACATGGCACGCTGACAGCTGAAAGCAGAGCAGAGAAAGGCAAAACAAAACAGGCATGTGTTTAATCTGGGCAGGCCCAGTTCCCTGTATTCACTCCCAGTGAAAAATACAAGGCAGGAGAAAGTCGGTCCCTCCGCCTGCTCAGCTCAGCACCCACAGAACTCCGTGGCACACACCACGGGGCACACACCACGGGACCTTCCATGGGCACACAAAAGAGGACACTATTTCTTCGCATACTGAAAAAAAAAAGTACTCAAGAAAGGGCAGGAGTAGCGGTACAATTTCATAGATCTTAAAACGCATCTTTCACCACCAAAGAACTTCCCTTTCTTTACTACTCTGCCAATGAGCTCCTAAACTCTCCAACACAAAGAAAACTAAAAAAAGATTCCACTATTTTGTGACTGCAACAGAGAGCTGATCAAATGATTGTAAAGGCCACACAGATGCTACGAAGATACCTTCCCCTGAACTTCAACGCGCGCTTCCTCAGAGAGCAACAAGGCGGCAGTTGTGAAAGGAAAATCATGCGTATTATCCTGGTCTGACGTCAATGAAAAAAAGACAGGAATAAAAGTATTTTGACTTCTGCTCTGCAGAGTTAAGGAGGAATGCTTTCCACCAGAGGAGTGGGGTGGAAGGAAAGCAAAGGTGCGCTGAGACCAATCCCACACGGGTCACTGTGGTGCACTTCTCCACCTCTCATCAGTTCGGCAAGGACTGTCACCCTACGCCTGAAGCAGGGCTCGCTCCAGACAGCAAGGCATTTCCCCACCTGAGCAGCATGGATGGGAGGAGAGAGGGGAGGGGACGAAACGGGGCCCCTAAAGGTCGTACGGCAGTGGTTTCAAACAGATTTGCATTGATACCTCATTTCACAACTACAAAAATCACCTCCAACTCCTACTGAAGGAATCTTGCATTCCTGTTTGGGCTCACAGTCCCTAGCGCAAGACCTGCACGTAAAAAGGAGTTGGCTGCACTGATCTGCAAAAGTTTCGAACTTTATGGATAAATCAGTACAAATGCCTACGGGACTATTACAATTTCCCAAGCAATGGCTCTTGTCCACTGACCAGAAAGGAAATATTTAGCTCCCCGCAGCGAGCCTGTTGATTTCAAAAGAAACTTAATAGCTCTATTCCTACAAAGCAAACACAGAGCAATCACCAGGGGCAGCTATGCTCTCCTCTCTGCTGAAACCTGGTAAGCAACAAACGTCTGCAAATGCCACCAGCTGAAGGGTTTTGATATTCTGCACATTTGTGGGATTGTATCCCCTGCTTCTTCCATGTTATGTGGGTTATTTTGATTTTGCAGGTTTCTAACAGTAATTTTGTCTCCTTCACCACACTCATGGGGCAGAATAACTAACTTGGAATTTTTGTTTAAAAACTGGTGGTTTTTAGTTTTCATTTATGCAGCTTCTTCAGTGGTTAAAAGTTTTACAATTGTAAGATATTTCTCTTCACCAAACAAAAGAAGACTTGGAGGTCATTCTTTTCTAATGAATAATTAAAACAAAAACCTGAAGTCTAGAGGGAAAAGGTGAGCTTTTCCCTGCAACTCACAACTGCCTTTATTAAAGAAAAGTATTAACTCAGGACAATGCAGTTCGGCCTCAGTCAGGGAACTGTTAGTTCGGCTGTTATTCAAATATCCAAGTGCAATTTGCAGCCCTAGTTATGAAAGGGGACATTATTTGCTTTACGCATATAACTCTACTTGTTCAAAGACACACTGATGAAGCAATTAAGGCAGACATATTATTAAAGCTGGTGTAGAATTTACAGGCTCTGTTAAGAAGTTCAGTATTTCAGTGAAGTGTTTAAACATGAGAACTATGTATTTAATACAAATATATTACTTAAGAATTCTGTAAAATCAGATTGCTCACGACACTATCACCAACAGTAAAAGAATTGTATATGCATTTTTCTGGCCACGTGTTGTATGTTCTTCAGTAGCTTTCTTCTACAGAGTTCCCATATGATACAGATTCCAAACTTGGGAATATTTAGGCACATGCCCAACTTTCAGGGAGAACAGCCTCATTGATTTAAACTGGGTTTAACACTTATAAATGTTAAAATGATTGCCTGTTTGTGGGATTGGACCTCATGGGGCCCATTTTCAGAAAGATAAGTGTATTACATATTTTCACTGCTGTTTCTGGGTTTGCCATTAAAGTTCTCTCCTTCCCTCTCCCATCTGTTTTTATTGCCTTCAACAGAAATATCATGACACTCTGAAGTAAATAATGATTAATCTAATTACAAACTAACTGTAACTTATGACAAGACCCTCCAGCCACTTACCTCCAATCGTATGAGTGTTTCAAGATGCAACTGTAAATCCCCCTTTTTCCCTCTCTCACAGGAGATGTTGCAGCCTTTATTTTCTGATGTTTTGCATTAAAACTCTTTCCCTGTGCTCCAGGATCTTAAACAAAAACAAAACAAGAAACACTCAGAACGAAAATGTCATTTCAAGTGACTGGTGGGTGGCTCAGGGGAAATCCCTGACCTTTCTCCAATGTGTATTTTGTTATCTAAAGCAAGTGTGATAACTCCCCCCAGCAGAAGCAGCATGAACACTCTTCTGTGGGCTGTACTTTAATACAAAACAAAACAACCACACCAAAACCCCACTATTTTAGACCACTCAAAAACGTGACATTTTTAAAATCTGCAAGATAGTCCACTACAACGTATTCATTTAAAGCACAATGTAAAGTACCAGACTCCACAAATTTATGAAGATGAAAAGGGAATAAAGCCCAGAGATACAAATCAGAAGAAAGATCATTATGTAAAGTATCAAACTGCTACACAGGAGAGCAATCATCGGGTTTACTATTATTACTGCCACTGTTATTACCGCTAATAATACATATACGGCCAACTCCCTTCACTGAGTTACTGTAGTATTTCTGTAGTAGCAGCGTGGGGGAAGTAGTAGCAGTGCTGGAGAAGCAACGCAGCATTAGCACTACAAAACCCAGCCTGGCTGAGGGGAGAGGAAGGAAGGGAGGAGGAGCAATGAAGCAAATGAGTAAGAGAAACTGGCAGGTCTCTAATGTCAATTCTGACATTCTCCACCATCACCAAAAAAGGTCTGAAGGGTTTTGAATTTTCAGCGAGTGCTGCTAGCAGAACACTTTCTCACCACCCCCCCGTTTCACCCTCCTCCCTCTCCCATACCTGCAGCAGGGCAGGCCAGCAGCCAGCTGGGTACGTCAGCCTCCAAACCAGGCTCTGTCAGCAGGAAAATCCCCTGGCTATGAGGAGCAAACGCTGCCAGGCAGTGCAGAGTTCACTTTCCCTCTGAGAGCGCGGTCTTGTATTTGCATGGCCCCTCTGGATTACAGGCATCCCAGTTATTTCTCTACAAACAATTTTTAGGACCATCAACTATATTCCTCCTTGCACTGCAAAAAGCCTGAAAGCCAAACTGGTCCTGAGGCTACACCTGTGACTATCCCCACTGAAGCCAACAAACTTTCACAACATGGCAAAGAGGAGGATTTGACCTTGTGTGCACGTAAACCAGACTGCTTTGGTTTTCCTCCTCAGCTAGCACGGACAGACGGCTCTGAATAATATTTTCCATTGGTTTTAATTAAGAAATGGAGACATCATCCACAGCCTTCTGTGGCTGTACATACTTAAGAAAATACAACTCTTCCAAAAGTGGTCAGAAATTCAGAAAGTACAGCTTTCTACATTGCACTTTGTTCCCACACACACCCTCGGAGAAAACAACCCAAAACTCAGAGCAAAGACCAACACACAAATAAGGGGGAACGTGGCCTTCCCTCAGCACGTGCACAGAGGCTGCACCTACATGACCGCTCCCCGAAGCTGCTTATGGTAGAAACAAACCCAAAATACTCCGTTTGAATCACCCTGCTCCCCCACTCCACTGTGCTGCTTCTCGCTTACGTGGTGTTGCTGCTTGCTTCAAGGAGCCTGCTCTCACTCCGCGCGAGTAAAGGTTGCAACAGCCAAGCCTACAGACTCTCCGGAAGAGGACAAAGCCTTCTAAAACTGTGACACAAATCTAGAGATGGCTGTAAGTTCAAAGTGAAATGAGGACACTCTGACCATGACTCACGCCACCTAGAAACCATTCTTAATTCAAGAAAAAGTGTTACAGGGATTATTTTAGGGAGTGTCACCCCGCTGAATCAACTGGGTTCTGCCTCTCATTTTTTCCCCCAACTCACATTTAAGGTGGCTGGGGATTCTATTTTAAGATCAAAATCAGCATAAGATCCTCCTGTTCTCACATACATACTTACATTTTTAATGCTCTGTTTTAAAGAGACAAATAGCGTTGTTTGAGAGGCAGATTCCCAGCTACCCCCAGGCTTTCTGCATAATCAATAGGCAAATGCTATGTGACACTTCCTGAAGGGCTGACATAGCTCTGAATGACACTTGAGCTTCCAAAGTGCAGCTGAAGTATCAGAGTTTGGCTCCTACAGCACATCGTCACTTAACCCCGATCTTCCTGTGCCTCAGTTTCCCCATCCTCTACAGCAAAGATAACAGTATTCCCCCCACCTCAGAGCGCTGATGGAAGGAACACAACACCCACGCTGATTTAGTGGATAATCTGGTAATGCTGACAAAGTTATAGAACTTTTAACTCCTGTGAGGCTGAAACTTCATGCCCACAGAAAAAGACCCTGTAAACCAAAATGCGGAGTGAGTCATCAGCCTGCCCCTCTGAAACTGTTTTGCTGGATAGTCATTTCACTAGTATGACTCCCTTCTCCTGGGTGCTCCCAGCAAGTGTGGGGGAGACTGAATGAATTCACTGTAGTCACACAACAGCGCTACAGCTGCTGAAAAAAGGCCTATTGTAGCCCTGCATTTTACTATCTTGAGCAGCATACATTAATTTGCTGTACAGCTTCCATTACCCATCTGATTCTTACAGAAACAGGAGCAGCAAATCAGGGTTTGCCAAATGACAGCATAACAAGAATACTTTAAACTGGTTCCACTCTCCTTTTCTTTTGCTACATCATGATACTGTGAGCCAAATTTCATCATCAGAAACCAGCAGCAGGGCTACCGTATGCACGTGTGCTCGTGTGCTCTTCCTGCAGTCACCGTCCATTCGTGGCTTGCACCTCTGTGCATTTATGGTATTTGCTCAGCAACCTGAATGGTAGCAAAACTGGCTTTGAACTCTTAATACAGAACTACTCAGTCACACATACAAAGCCTCACTTGACACTCCAATAATGCTGGACTTTGCAAAAACACACGCAAGTAGATTTGATGGCTCCTTTCTAAATGTCTTGATTTTTCTCTGTAGTGGCTGGGCTCGAGTCAGGGAGGAAGGACAGTCCTGAATTAGGCACATTGCTCTCAGCATTCAATCACTCCACTCTCCCCCTTCTGGAGAAATGGATGCAGCATCAAACAAATTAAAGGAGTATTTTGCCAGCTCTTCCACTCTTCCCAGTGCAACAAATGAGGCGGTGCTTGGCTTCTCTAGCCCTCAGCAGAGCCAAATGAAGGCTCACTCTGAAGTACAAATGCCCCTTCCTCCTCCCATTCACGCAGCATTAACCATACCAGCTGCAAAGAAGCCAAATTCGGCCAGGGTCCCCTGAAAACGGCAGCATATCATACCTGCAGTGTGCTATACTGCTAGCCCCCAAGAATTCAATGACGGACAATCAGCACATGTCTCCCCAAAACGCGGTACTTTCCTCAAAAGCTATGAGACCAGACAAAAATCACAGGGTCTTTCTGCCTTCTGAGCCACAGGAATGCAACAGGTGCTGTGCTGGTCTGCACTTGGAAGGCAGAAATATTTTGCTTTTCAATGAAAGCTGAGATAGACAATACCACTCGCTTTGGCAGCCTGGGACCTTAAGAAAACCTCAAGTATGACAACAGTAGGAGCCTGATAAAATGCCACCAATGGGACTCCTCTTTTCCCCCAGCCTTCCTTCGTTTTGCAGTGCTGCCTCTCTCAAAAGGTCGATGGAGCTAAACAGACTGAGCTGATTTTCCATTCCAGTCAACTTGTGCATTCGCTGTGTTAGCATGACTCGACTCCGATCAAAAACAATGAAAAACCACAGCAGTGGAAACAAAGAATCAAGTGAAGAAAGAAATTAAACCCCAGGACAAACTACAGAGAAAGACTCCGCTTGTATTTTTGGATTTGGGGCAGGCTTGCCCACGTCCAAGCCCGGGCAGCAGACGGTACTGCCAGCCTCCATCGCCATCCCCAGGGCCAGCGGTTCTGGGGCAGGCCTGGGCAAAACCACAGTGGTACTATCACGCGTGACAGGACAGAGCCAAGGCCACATCAGCGCAAAGCGGAGGGTTAAAATGTGATCTCGTTCTGGGACTAGCTATCATGGACGCGGAAATGGCGGCACCAGGCTCTCTGCGCGGCTCTTGTCACGGGGACAGGAACTCTTCTGCCCAGAAAAAGAGGGAGGGCCTGCTGCCCTCCCTTGCCTCTGCCTAGGATCTGGCAGGCTCAGGCATATGGCCTCACTTGGTATTTACTCTTTTTCTTGCCTTCAGCTTGTAAGCAGGAACACCTTAAACTCCCCTCTTTTCTTAACAGCCGAGAGCAAGTTCATTGTGTGATTTCTGGAGCGAGGACTACCGTCCTGCGCTCACTGCAGCTGTGAGCTGACCCAGCCTGTTCATCACTAAAAGGTGATGCAGAGCCACGCTCTCCCGCTTATCTGGAGGGCTGTGAGGTCCTTCCAAGCCGTAATCACCCTGGCCTCACCAGGTGCTGACCTCAGGCTTGACCCAACACCCTCCTAAGGGTCTCTTCACACCAGCTCCCGAGCACAGCACTGAGGTCTGACAGAGACCGACCACACCACAGGCCAGCGGCCTTGTCCGGTGGCAGGCAGCCCTGCCCCACGGCTGCTCGTGCTCACCGAGGCACGGCCCTCCTCAGCGCCAAGGCACGGCCCTCCTCAGCGCCAAGGCACGGCCCTCCTCAGCACCTGCCTGCTGAAAACGAGGACCGTCAGCGGACGCAGGGCTGGATCCCGACCACTTGCTCTCTCACCAGCCCGGCTGGTCCAGACAGTTACAGCCTTCTGTAAAACTTCAGTGTTTTGCCCATGAAAAGCCACAGGTGAGTGCCTCTCGCAGCTGAAGCGCACGACCATTTTAGAAAGAGATGTTAAGACAATGAAGTACGGCATGCTCTACATCGTCCAGATACATTCTCAGCTCTTCAAATGCAAGGGCTCTAGGAAACAGAAGAAATTCCATGTTCTTTGGGACGGGTAAGTCTGGTATTTTTTTCCTATCACTTTCTTTACTTACTCCAGCTCACCTACCTTCTAGCTATATAAAGCTGGATTTTGAGATACAGTTGTTTGCTGCTGTATGGAAAAACTGAACAATAAATATTCCTTACATATTTACATATCTCCTGTGCCACAGAGTACAGGACGCTTCAGCAGAAACCTGTGGTGCCCTTTGTTGCAGGAAACTTTGGAGGCCTGACCATCAGTTTTTTTTAGAACAGAAATCTGACGAAGTCACAACCAGCCTGGCACCAATGTAGCTTTCTGAGATCAGCAACACTATGCTAGCAGTCTGGCCAGCAACTAAAATCTTCCAGGCAGAGGAAGAAATATTGTCCTCTACCTGGATTCAGCGAGTTGGTTGGCTACAAAAGCTGGTTGGTTTTTGTAGCCCAATCTACTGTTTCGATCAAGGAGAGACAGGACACTTAGTGAGAAACACTAAGCTTTTATGCAAGTCTACTTGTCCAGACTTTTCTTTGTCTTAAAGAAAACACTGTACTACTGCTTCTATCATCTCTACTCTACTTTCTTTTCTTTAACGTGAGAACTTCAGCAAATACCAGGCTTGGTAGTAGGCTCTTTGGGCTGCCAACTGTCAGATCCAGAAAGCAGGACTGTCACATCTGCCAGACTGGCTCTCACACCTACTCTCTAAGGTAACATCATGTATTTTTCCAAGTCATGCTAGCAATAATATGACATTACATCTCACCATACCATATGTTCCTTCTCTGCCTCAGGACACACACCAAAAAGAGCCTAGACACCTTTAAATAAAGGGTGCCCAGCCAGTGTCTTACGATGACCGACTGGCTCGGTTCAGTGCAGTATCTGGCCACTCTCTTCAACTTAGGGCGTGAGCACTGTCTCCAGTTGCACACACTCACATCAGCAAGTCAAGCACAAGCTGCTGGACATGGGTCATTACTGGTTAAGCATCTAATGTGCACTTGGCATAGTACAAGCTCCTTAAGGAAGATACGATCTTTCTTTTGTCAGATTTCTTCTTTCTGACTTCTCAAAACAGCCTTCCTTCTCTGAGGTCTACTCATACCAACCTTCCCCTTTCAGTAATAACTACAAAGAAAACGGAAGAAAGAACATTAAGAAAGAAAAATTATGAAATGTGTTTTACTGACTGGTACAACTACAAGATCAGATCTCCAAAATACACCTTCCTTTTCATCCCTTTATCCCACAAAGTCCCTAAAGAGCACGGCTACCTTTCTGCTTTTGTTCAGACCAGGCAGGTAGCTTTTGAAGCAACTCTCCAGATAACCCACCCTGCCTGGGCTTTTGGTTGCATTGTGGGGCAGTCCTGGAGCATGTGAACTAAATCCCTCTTGGGAGGAACTAAACTAGAGGCATCATGTTCTCCAGGGCGAGCAGTCAGCAGCACCAGACTGCTCAGAAGTAAAAGCAACCCTGAAATGTGCCTGGTGTGAACCTCGGGATCCCAGCACCAAGTTTTTCACCACACTCTGCATCGGTCTACACTGCTTGCTAATATAGGCATAACCATAAAAACCAAATATTCTGCTGTCATTCATCTTTATGCCACCAAATAAGAAGATATGATTATATTCTACTGTAATATTGCAATAGTGTGATAGTGACAGCAGCAAGAGCATCTTAAAGTGAACAATGTAGAGAAGAGAGAATAGATCAAAGTAGTTTCAGTTACAACAACTAACCTAATTTCTGTAGTTTTACAATGAGTTCTTGTACTCTTTAAATACTTCTCTTTGTCTTGCACCGAAATAGAAAAGAATGGTTATAGAAAGGACAAAGTAACACAAACTGGGTAAAAGGACAGGAAAAAAGTCTACCCCATGAAAAATAATAAACTTTGGGCATTGGTTTTAAAAACAGCCAGGAGAAAACTTTAGGCAATAGTGCTTTTTTAAGGTGACTACATTGTCATCTGAGGTTATGTCAAATATCCTCCGGTATTTTTTCTCACAGGGGATCTCACATTCTCTCTCCTGATGTCATTAAAAAGACCACCAAAATCTTGAAATTTCTCATAACTAATTCAAGTAGTAAGACAGTCACCACACCTTTTTGCAGTGCGTAAAAGGCTAAGAAACTTACGACATGACGTATAGCTTTCTCAGTTACCCTTTGCCACCTATTAATAAGTACCTGCAGAGGCTATGGAGGTCTGCAGGCCACACGGAGGCCTGGAGGCCACTGGCTAGAAGCCACCTGTCTACACAATCCACCACATTTGTTGAAAACGTTATCAGGAAGGCGAAAAGGATCTTTTCCTCATAAGCAGTTTGACCCTAGCAGTAAGAAGAGAGTAACGCTCAAGAACTCCACCGAAAGTTGCTAAGAAATACTTTGTGATGGAAACCTCCTTGTGTTCCCAGTGCAGGAAACCAACTAAACCTCGTTGCTCCATCTCTTCAACTTTTGTTAAACAGTTCTGGACCTGGCAGCAAATTCATGAGCAAGAGTGACATTGATTGCTGTGCTGAGGACCTGGCGGAGGCCAAGCGAAATGCTTTCCTAGTACTCGAATACTTAATACTTCTTGAAAGCTTCTCTCTTCCTTCACGTGCCTTCCACTGGCCCTCCACGCAGCAGACACCGCCGAGCTCACTGCGAGCAGGAAGCCCAAGGGTGGAGGAAGCATGTGTAAAAACCAGTCTCACTTCACCACAACTGTCCGTTCTCGTGAATGAAAAGGGCAAAGTCAGTAGGGGAAGCTGGGCCCTGTCACAACTGCCAACATGCTATTTGTCCTCTCTCTTCAAAGCATTGTGGATCTGTGTTCATTTCCTTCAAAGATAATTGTTTCTATATATTAAAGCCACAGACATGGTTTCTAATGTGGTGAATTTACAAGACAGTGCAGTTGTGTGCCTAACTCCTCATCTGGCATTTCCAAGAGCCATCTAAGAAGGTCTGAGACCTTTAATAACTGATCTGTGCGTTTCAACCTCATTCACTAGTGACTCTACACACAGGACAAACTGTGAGTGGCTGGGCTCTAACCTCCCGGCTCAGCTCCACAGGCCACCATCGCGTTACGCTTCCCATCTAGCCCTGGTCACATCACTTTGTTTGTCTGTCTCAGGCTCCATTTGCCTCCTGCAGAACATGGAAAACATGAGTGAAGGTGCTGTTGGTTTAGAGCAGAGGAAAGCTGGAAACCTAAAAATACTACATTTATTAGGAAAGTGTGAGAGAGGTATAGGAAGTTAGGATATTGTCCCTCCTTAAAAGACCCAGCAGTCCCACAAGCAGCGGAGTCCATGCAGGCCAGTTTCTTGTGGCTTTGCCCCTCGCGGGCAGGTGACCCCATGCACAGCAAGACGCTTGCTCCGCACAAAGCCAGCCCTGTGCTGGGAGCACTCACAGCAGCTCGCACTCCAGCGCTCTCTCTCATCTGCGGTAACACGGGCAAGCCCTTCCTGCAGAAAGCTCACTCATTCCTGCCATTGCCCTATATCCAACTGCCTGTTTCACAAAACTGCTAGGAGTTCAAGGACTTTGTGGTCTCAACCCATCTGTCAAATTTAGCTGGAGCTGACCAGTGGATTCCGTTACTGCAGGGAGACTGAGAAAAAGCTAGCACGCTCCAGAAAGAAACAAACTAAAATATCCATCTTGGCCCATGAAAAATGAGGTTGAACTCGCAAGAAAGGTAAACAAATGGATCTGATGTTAAAACTTGGAACTGCGGTGCCAGTTCTGCAAGATGCATTAGTACCAAATCCAACCACAGTCTTGCCTAGGAAGGTTTATGTTACTTACACTGGTTTGAAACACAGCTTTACTTTTACTTATTGTGAATTGCATTCTGCTTATGAATAATATTACATATATTTTCTGGGGAATTAAATTGTAATCATTCCTCTGTTCCATTTCTTTAACACATTGTTTACTCCTATAACTTGTTTGTGCTATTAGTAAATTGCTTCTACAGAAAGTGGGACAACATTTTGTTCCTGTGCAAGACAGGAAAAGTCTATCTGTAGATTTAGGTACAGATAAGAAATTCAAATCTGCTTCAGATGACACAGGACTAGTAGGTGTCTGGGGTTTTCGGGGAGAGGCGAGATAGAGAAAGGGGTTTTCCCCTAGCAGATCGAAACAATGTATTTTTCCTTAACGTGATTCATAACATAAGACAGATAATGACAACATCAGGAACAAAGCTAAGCTTACGGAACATATACAATGTTGCATATGGCTACATAGGTCTTGTAATTTTGGTGAACAGATTTGCAAACAGAAAACAAACCCCAAACCTCCCATTTATTTAGGATACCGTATCACCACAGTCCTGCAGAAAATGAAAGCAGCCCTTCAGCCAGTCTCTGCAGGGTGACTGAGGTTTGCAAGGAAACCAACTGCACAACTTTCTTTCAAACTGGCAAAATAGACAACACCCCACTTTCAGTAACTGCTATGTTACTTAAAAAAGCCAATGATCATTATGTAATTGCTTTTAAAGAAGTAGAATAATGTCTAAAAATGTAAACAATGTAAAAAGCTGCAAACACACCTCCATGCACTAGTCCCCGGACTCATATTTTATGCACGTGCCTCAACATATAGGTATATATTTAAATGTAATACAAACTAGATGAATCAATTTAAGGCTTTAAGCAAAAATTAAGAGATTTTGAAAGTCAGCAAAGACTTTTAGGCTTATGCTAATCCATATGACAGGCCATACAAATTACAGCCCAGAATCCCCTCCGCAGTGGGAATCACCCTTCCATTGCATATGAGTGACTAGCATCAAGCTCAAAAATTTGCCGTGTAGCATTTTCGGAGAGACATCCAAACTCTACAGAAAGATTTCATCCACCTGGGAATGTACTACTTTCCAAGGCCTTTTCACAGTTATTACCAGGATTTCTCATTATCATTAAAAACAAACTGTTCTTCCTTGTGAAAGAGTGAACTGTTCCCTCTGCTCTCCCAAGTTCCAACGAATGCGATTTTAACCAAGCATTGACATGTTCATACTACAGAAAAATGTTTAATTAAGGAAAAAAAAAATCCTTCGCCCTCATTTGACCATTTTTTCAGAAGTGCTTTCCACATATCTTAAAAATTTCCTGAAACTAACACTTGCTATTTAAAATTTGTGTCTTTGAAAAAATGACAGCAGCTGACCTGCACACAAATCATGAAGTATTTTAATTTGTTGCATCTTTTTGGAGCATTGAAGATTACCGGCATACACGAACAAAGTGGATCCTCTCCCCTTCATATCCCATTGACATCACGAGCCACTCACCGGAAGCAGGAACAGACGTGTAATTTGGGGGTTTTCCTGCATCGTAAGGTTTTGCTGCAAACTCTCCGGAATGAGTCAAAGAGGCTCTTTCAGGCCCCAAACCATCGACGTGCTTAACTTCAGGAGCTTCAAGCAGTGAGCAGGACTGCTCAGATTCGCAAGTTAAACACCCGCACAGCCAGAACTGCAATCCAAGCCAGTCAGCGGTACCGCTGCTTACCTGTCTGGAGGAGATGAACATGTCCCCTCTGCTCCCCCATCTCTCCCTCTCTTTGTATTTTCAGGAGCAAGAAGGATAAATGGGCCTTCTACTAGCTATACTAATCATCTGTTAGTCACAGTAGTCTTAAAGGCAAACTGACACATCCACTCACTTACACTGTTTCCAGTATTCCTAGCGTTCTTTCTCCAGGACTGTGAAGTAGCTGCCAATTATTACTAGAATTTAGCACGCAGAAGCTCATGTATATGAAAAAACACAATCAAAACAATATGCAGCTCACTAAAGGAAGTTTATAACTCGGTTCCTTGCCCTAATACTTTGATTTATCTCCTGGAAATATTTACCACACCACCTGATTAGGCTGAGCTGCTTATATATTTTGAAAATACAAGTTGTGCCATCAGTCATTCGGTATGTGACCGTAAACTTGCAATTACACAACTCCCCAAGCTCACACACTGCACCAAGGCAGGCACGACCCAGCCCCAAGCACAGCACAATGAAACTACGCAATCTTTACTAATCTTAAAAGAATCAGGCGATAAAACAGCTCACGCTCTGAAGAGCAAAGCTTGGGCCAGTTCTAACCCTCCACCAGAGCGAGCAGAACACTGCTTCTCCAGCTTCCCTCTGCAGGCAAGACGAGAGGGAAGCACCTGCAGAGGAGGGAGTGGCTGGCACACCTTCCTAGGTGTATGACAACGCTACCTTAAGACTCATTTCCCAGAGTTGGGCATCTTTGCTAAGAAGTTATTGGACCCCAGTCCTACGATAAAACCTACTGTCATTCTTTCTCTTCCCTCTCCTCCAGTTTGCTTTTGAGCTTATGCTTCTCACACAGGGGAGCACTGAGGATTCGGTCCTTCGCATGTGTGCGGAAATGTACATCCAGGGTGTCATCACTGGCTGCCAGGAGCAGGATCCAACTCTTTTGGACTGTGATGGCTCAACATTATTTGCCCTACAACCATCGGGAGAGACAGGCGACTTAACAACCTTCAGAAATCTACCCTTAAACTTTTACATTTGTCCTCATTTCTACCTCTGCTATCACACTTCAGAGTAAAGCCCCTCCCTACACAAAACTGGCAATACTACTTGTAGTGAACTAGCAAGCAGAAAAGTAAGAAATTACAGTGTATGTGTAAAATTCACACTGCTCAGTATTTATTTCCAGTCTCATGTATCTATCATAACATAATTCAACAATTCCTTCAATGCTAAACAGCTGGTTTCCTCCCTGTTGATGTGATCTGCTAGCTTGATTCACACGATACTGGATTTGCCCAAGGCTGCAACTCATTCAGAAAGCCTGCACAAATGCCACGTCCCATTTAAGATCCAAATGAGGCTTTAAAATGTTAGCCTAAATCTGCACAAGCCTCATGCCTGACTCCTTCAGAGCAGAGAGCATCATCTGAGCAAGACACTCTGCCCTCAGAAGTCCCAGCGTAACCAGTCAGCATGAGTGGCATGAGAGAGGTAGCCACAGAGGACTGCTCTTCCGCGTCTCCTCGCGATGTAGAAGGCAACGGCGATTGGTCCCGCACAGATCTGCACGGCGCCAGCAATCTATTTATACAGCTCTAGCAGGCTGAAACTCTGCATAGAAACTGCAGCTATCTCTTCAGCTCTCAAACTGAAGGGGGGTGGATGTCTCTAATTCTGATTCCCATGGTGTTCCCTGTAAAAATGACAATCATTTCAATTTTGCACGGGGGAGAGCTGCCGGTGTGTTTTGTATGTCTTTCTCTACACCAGCTTCAAGATTCTTACACCTCAAGGATTAACAGCTTTGTCACTGGGTTTTAGACTCTGCATCTGTGATTTATAATACGGCCGCACAAATTAAATCCAGGATAACACTTCCCCACTAGGTCCAATTAGTCAGTAATCACTATGACTTTCTCTCTTCTTTTTTTTCTTAAACATATGACAATAATAAAACAACAAAAAAAGTCATTTAGAGTCATACTATATCCAACTGTCATTTGTAAGACCTTACTGTATTATTAGTCAGAGCTTCTGGTGACAACATAACCCACAAGACTGAAACTTGAGTGGTTTATACATGTCATCAGAGCCTTAGATAAAAATGCCACCTTAGAAAGTGGGAGTATTTAATTTTTTATAATACTTTTGTACTAGTATAAAGCATTCACTTAATTTACATCAGTGACTTCTTTTCTTATGGTATTTGTATCTGTTTGATCTTTTACAAATATCTAGTCCTCTTCTTCAGATCTAATAGTGCTGAGTACTTTGAAGACATTTTACTAGGGCTTATTAATCGGAATTCCTACAAACCTTTAGGGTTTGGTTTTTTTTGTTTTTTCCTTTTCTTTTTTCCCAAACCAGGGCACAGCATTGCAAATGCAAAATTGCAGCTCGCTGCCACCAAATACCAAATTCTTTTTGTGAAGAGGCATGGATTAGTTATGCTACTTGGTAACAGCTGCATGGTGTAGTGGCTGGTATCTGTACAAACATATGTCCACAGGCTGTAAAACAAAAATGGACAAATTCTCAGTTCCTGCAGAAAGGCTAAGCCCCACTGAAATCTGGCTGTGACAGAATGATGTGACCCTAATCCATCACAGCCACAGTTGTGGACGCTACCACTAGTTATACAGTACTAGTAATTACATACCAGAACTTTATTACTGACTTTCCTAATATTGCAAATGCTCATAGAAATGGAATGTTATCAGAGCAAAACACATTTAAAAAAGAAGTCACTGGAATGAAAACTGGAAGAATTAGTTAATTTCGTAGCAGCTGTCCATTAGCTTGTATTGCCCCACTCCACTGCAGCTTCGCTGTATTCATGGATGCATGCACGTGTACGCATGCACACACAATTTTGGGAAGTGAAGGACAAAGGAATAGGTTTTATGAACAACCAAAGAAGTAGAAATTAAAGAACTGATTCAGCAAATCAATTAAGCACATGATTAATTTCCGTTTTCTTCAGTGGAGCTTGACTACGGTTGAAGTACTTTGTTGAGTCAGGGTCCTCAAAACACAGTGCTCCTCAAACCATTGATCTGATCACAGCTTTAGGTGAAATGAAACACTTGAAAGCAACGACAGGTAAGGAAACGCTCAGGTTTAGCAAACTAAAGCCTTGTAGGAATTCTGCTAGTTAGGAAAAACCCCACAGTGGCTTTGTAAATTTTCATCACCTCTAGCAGTTTTTGAATAATGCAATGGTCTTTTTGGCAGCTTCACAAAGCTGTAATCCGCACAAGAAGTTCTACAATGTCTCAGCGCTTCCAGGGAACTCGGAGCAGTAGCACAGCCTTGCAACACAAGCAGAGATTAATCATTTTCTAATGCACAGTAATAAATAATGTATCCCCCATAGTACATAAATTAAAGCTGTAATTCCATCGCGGTTCTGTGATGACACCAGAAACCCAAGATGGAATTTCAGCCTCGTTATGACCAGTCAGGATACACATTATTCCTAAAATTATGTTCTGAGAGTTGATAATGAACTGAGAAGTTCTGAAGGCATTACCAAAAAGAAGTGATGTGTAATTACAAGCAGAAAGCAAAATTATTAAGTCAGACATTGTTTGCAGAACTTGCTAAAGTAAGCAGTAGATCTCATCCCTAAAAAGCTCACTCAGCGTATTTGTAGCATGGCAAGCAAAGATCACTACTACTATTAAAAAAATGAAAATTGTTCTAGTACCACAGAGCAATGCTCCCATCATAGTAAACAGAAATCCGCATTCCTATTTGACACGAAAGCTACTGAACAAAGCAAAATGCTCAAGATGGAAAGTGCTTTGTCCTGACGAATATATATACACACAGTTTACACATCATAAACAACTTAAATTTTCATGAAGAACACGGTCCCAGTATTTTTCCTGCAGACCATTTCAAGAAACCTTATGAAGACTCTAAAGACATTTTACAAGCCTAACAACAAGCACTTTAATGGAAATAAGTTTAGAATTATGAAGACAGAGAGCCAAAACAATCATCTGTCTAGAGTTAACTGCTAAATTCACCCTGGACTTTTGTTACCAGTTCCCATGGTTTTTAGCAAATCCCGCAAGATTTCAAGTAGGTCTGGAGCCAGTTTTCTTTGAGACCAGAATAAAACAACTTTCTGGCCACCTTACACAAACAAGGACCAAAACTTCACAGGATCATCTGTGGCCTGGGGTGGTTTCAGGTTCTGAACATTTTTGCGTGGTAGTATTCACAGATTCATCTACCATCACCAACACCATTCTTGATAATGTGAGATTCTAAGTCACTCTCACTCTCTTTTGCTCTCCCCTCCTTCTGTTTCTAACTTACAGAACTGTAGAGAAAAGTAAAGAAGGGGAAGCCTAAAGATTATCACAAAAAAGTCAAATCAAATGGTGCAGGAAGTTGGTATATCTACAAGCTGACAATGTTTCAGCCTAGAGTAACTGATTTTGAATATCTGATGCTTCCCCACAAACCATGGTATTATTTGTTCCTTACCTCCTAACTCTTCCTCTTTCCACTTCCCCTTTTTATAATCTTACATAAAGTGTCCAAACCTGAACATCTGGACTTCTGTTTGCTCTATTAATATCTGAGCACCTTAACAGCAATAGCCTCCTATTCACGGGGCCACTCACCTGGTGATACCTAGTGGTTCTTCTGTTCTCTTTTAATCACACTGATAACCAGCAGAATTTAAAATATGAATATAACCACTTATGTGCTGTCATGGTTTAGCCTGGCTGGATGCCAGGTGCCCACCAAAGCCACACCTCAGCTGGACAGGGGAGAGAAAATTAGATGAAAGGCTCATGGGTTGGGATAAGGACAGGGAGATCACTCACCAGTTACCATCATGGGCGAAACAGATTCAACTTGAGGAAATTAGTTTAATTTATCACCAATCAAATCAGAGTAGAATAATGAGAAACAAAACCAAATCTCACAAACACCTCTCCCCCACCCCTCCGTTTTTCCTGGGCTCAACTTCACTCCCAAATTCTCTACCCTTCTCCCCGCGAGCGGTGCGGGGGGACGGGGAATGGGGGTTGTGGTCAGTTCATCACACGTTGTCTCTGCCGCTCCTTCCTCCTCACACTTCCCCTGCTCCAGCGTGGGGTCTCTCTCATGGGAGACAGTCCTCCACGAACTTCTCCAACATGAGTTCTTCCCACAGGCTGCAGTTCTTCATGAACTGCTCCAGCGTGGGTTCCTCCCACCGGGTGCAGTCCTTCAGGAACAGGCTGCTCCAGCGTGGGTCCCTCACAGGGTCACAAGTCCTGCTAGCAAACCTGCTCCAGCGTGGGCTCCACTCTCTGTGGGGCCACAGGTCCTGCCAGGAGCCTGCTCCAGCATGGGCTCCCCACGGGGTCACAACCTCCTTCAGGCATCCACTTGCTCCAGCGTGGGGTCCTCCATGGTCCGCAGGGGCACAGCCTGCCTCACCACAGTCTTCTCCGCGGGGTGCAGGAGTATCTCTGCTCCCGCACCTGGAGCACCTCCGCCCTCTCCTTTTTCACTGACCTTCGTGTCTACAGAGTTGCTTCTCTCACGTATTGCCACTCCTCTATTCTGCTTCAATTGCCATTATGCAGGGTTTCTTCCCCTCTTAAATGTTATCCCAGAGGCGCTACCACCATCACTGATGGGCTCCGCCTTGGCCAGTGGCGGGTCTATCTTGGAGCCGGCTGGCGTGGGCTCTATCAGACATAGGGGAAGCTTCTAGAAGCTTCTCACAGAAGCCATCCCTGCAACCCC
>Ga0065711_1002694_pt1 | contig 32147 bp, 18 predicted proteins | sample Hoacrofraction12_FD_59098 | JGI IMG/M metagenome (GOLD analysis project Ga0065711, IMG submission 59098) | Hoatzin crop microbial communities from Cojedes, Venezuela - Epithelial fraction 12 v2 (version 2) | ecosystem: Host-associated > Birds > Digestive system > Esophagus > Crop | place... | reverse complement strand
CCCCGCGCCGCCCGCCGGGCCCTACACCCCCGCGTCCCCGCACCCCTGCAGCCCCTCGCAGCCCCCCGCAGCCCCCCGCCGCTCCCGTGGTCTGGAGATCTCTCGGGACCTTGCTGCTTTCACTGCGAAGCGTCGCGAAACCGACCCCTTCCCTCGCCTCATGGCGCCGACGCAGCCTTTGCCAGGCACACGGGGTCTCCTCGGTGCTTCTCCCGGGACGTTCGCAACCACCATTTTCCTCCATCTCGCCGTTCTCTGCTTTCTAATCCTTTGCTAGCCACGCTGCCTACGTGTTTACCTGTATCTTTATCTGAAACAATTAGCACACGTTATCTAAACAATGAAATCGCTTGCTTGGCCTAACGCTTTCGAAAGGCAGGGCTAGGCAACCAAGAAATCTCTCTGCTTCCACCGGCCGCGAACAGCAGAATGCTGGCTGGCGTGGCCAATGGCAACCTTCTACGTAAAGGTGAAGTTTGTGGTTTTATTTGCAACACTTGGCATGTTCCTGTAATTAAGCCAGCCTTGTGCCAAATTCTGCTGCCTCACTCACACTGGCTACGATTTCTACACTCAGGTGCACAGAAATGAGTGGAGTTCCACTCCTGATAAAGAGATTCTTGATGTAAATTGTTGCTTCTGGTTAAATAACAGAGCATTTATACATAATGCGGTGATTTCCTAGTGTTCTGGTTTTGGGTGTGGGTTGCTTTGTTTTTCTTTTTCCCCTTTCCTCTTTCTTTCTTAATGAATTTGCCATTCAAGCACTGGGTGCCATAAAAATGAGAGAATAAAAATAAGTCAGACCTTTATAGTAAAAAAACGGAAACAAGAAGAAGGATTGGATCTATATACCCAGGTATGTGGACCGTTGTCCCACGGAAACCCCCAAGTAGTGAAAGGTATACTTAAGTCTTACAAAGACTGCAAGATCATTATGACAGCGGCTGGAGTAAAGAGCAATATTGCAGAATCTTTTCAGCAGAGATGGGGTGCTGATCCTGATTCTCAGCTGCAGGACAGCCGTGCACAAGTGATAGAAAAGGAGTTCTGACAGGGCTTTGGTGCTTATGATCTATCCATTAGGTAAACAAAACTAGTCCTTGTCTACTGGAATTGTGTGAAAGTTTTAAGCAGGGCAAGCAAGCAAAAAGCAAGAAATTCATGTCTAAAGCAAGATAGGCTTTCCACTCATGTGTTTACCCCACTTGTTACTCCGAGGCCATGTGCTAAATCAGATAACCAGACCCCAGAATATTTCATCACGCTGCTTTCAGAAGAGGCTGGTGTTTCTTTCAAACTTCAGAAAATAACACTCTCAAACATACATGAATGACAAAGTACGGAGTCCTTCCTGTTTTTTTCCAGTAGTTCAGAAAAAAGCACACCACACTATTAGGGAAAAACAGACTGCCCTCAAAGAGGCTTCCTTTGCAAACTCATAAATGCATATTCTCCCGACCAAGAACCGAAAGCCCACCTGTGAGAATATATAAGACATTGCAGTTGAAAACTGTTTGCTTTAGAGCTGGAATCTAAGCCTGTTTTCCTTTTGCTCTGAGTATGCGGTTGCTGGCTGAAGGGAAGTTTCACCGTCCAGCTGAAGGTAGCTTTAAAGAAGGTTGGAAGTGACTTCTTCCGGTTTCAAAGTTAGTTGTGTAAGGATAAGTTGTGCAATCGTGACCTTAAAACAATCACCAGGGACGCATCATGCCTTTCGTAACTGTATAAAAAAATGTGTGATGCAGACATATTAAATAAGCTTATAGGCATTGCCAAAATGCCAAATAAATACAAATCACTTGGCAAGCAGGTAGACCTTACAAGCTCTGTAGTGATACCGATTTCTACAGTCAAAAGGAAAAAAGAGAAATGTTGAGAGATTCGGGAAGATAATTGTTAGTATGCATAATGTATAATCAGCTCAATATTACTCAAAAGCAGCTTACCACAAAGGAAGATGTTACTCACAGCAGATTTTCTTAGTTTTCACTGATTTGACTCCAGAGAAATCGAAGTTCTTCCAAAACATTGTTTTACAATTAGAGCAGACAACTCTGTGCCATAATGAAATGTAATTTAGCACAGGTTAAAGAGCTTCAGATTTTGAAAATTCTGTCAATACATTTTTTTTCTGCAGAATAATCTTAATGTACCGTGTTCTGGTAAAGTACGTGCAGATGTTAGCAAAAACCCCCATCATCAGTTATGTTGCTGCTTTCACTGGGGAGAGCAGACATCATTGACTCCCGTAGGAAATCACCAGGGTGGTATCCCAAGAAGAATAGAGTATCATAGGATAATAGGAATATTTGGTGATACAATGGTAAGGATTTAAAAACAAAACAAAATCACACAAATAAACAAAACAGGCAGAAAGTTTTTAAAATCCTCAAGCTGAGTGATAACATGAGTGTAAAAGCAGTGGGATTCCAGTCCCCAAACATTTGCTGTTCACAGGCCAGTTCTACGAACCACAGCTCGCAGCAGTTGTGTGCCAGCTCTGGTGATCTGCTTACCTGTAAGCGAAAGCTGACCATTCAGTGGTCCCCTCAAACAATGATCACTTATATCAGGGAGGCTTAATCTTAGCAGAGGAGAATCTGACTTTGTGAAAAAGTGGGTTCCTTCCTCAATTTCTTCTGCTTGGTCTGGCAAGAAATTAGGCGATTTCTCACTGGGCAGGAAAAAAGGTTACTGGCAGGTTTCTCACAGATATCTTTTCTTTCAGCTAACACCCTTTATGGGATTTTGTTTGGAGTAGAAGGTTCTGATCTTCCCTCCTCTGAGTCTCTTTCTTGGGAAAGAGGAAGATAGACAGCATCAGTGACCTAACGTTCCTTGTCCTGATCAAAACAAGTGTGCAAATATATCAGAACAGAAAAACAGTCTGGCTTTGGATTTCTTTCAAGTAAAAGCATAAGCACCAACCCAAATTCCGTTGTGTCTCTTTTTAACAGTATTGACACTATTCTGGAAGTGGATTTTCTCTTTTTTTACCCACTTGTTCTTTATGTATTCTTTCAAATAATGCGGACAAGAGCACCACAAAGCACTGCATAGACACACTTCCGGCAATTCTACGGCTATTTGCGCAGCAGTGTTTGCAATGAGCTCTCTGCGTGTACTGTTATTCTTTCTGAAACTGGAAACATTACAGATTCAGTGAGAGAGACCTTGAAACTTGCTTCCGTGTTTGGTTACTATGCTGGATATGCCATTTGTTTCCTTGGGGTTCTTTGACAGAACGTTCTCCCAGGACAGCTGAATCAGTGGTAGAGGAAGCACTCAAACTAGAAGAAAATAAGTAAGACTTTCTTATGTCAGAGAGCAGTAAGCTACCAGAACACGCGCCGATGCTAGCAGACCATCTTCTCTGTAAGCTGTCCCTAATTTTGTCATTTGGGATTTAGTTTTGTTCTGCCAGAAAGCGTTTCCTCATCCATACAAGGCCCAGTGATTTGGTCCTGTGGTTTGTACTATTGAAATGCTGACAAATCATGGCATCAGAAAATGTGCTGTCTAGTTCTAGGTTTTTGATTTCATAATTTTTAAAATTTTTATTTTAGATACCTTCGTATCCAAGGGTTTAGCTGAAAAAGACAGACAGAGACTTGAAGGCAGAATCTAGGATACATTCTTCAGTTCACAAAGTCTAGCCCAGCCCCAGGCTGCTTTTGTGGCATCTGTGTAGCCAAACGACTGGGAATGTAAGTAATAATTCTCACATCCCCATTACTTAATTGTACAGTCTTGAGCAAATCACTCTGTCTCTTTGGCTCACTTACACATGTTAAGGAGTGTGCCCATAGGCCTGTGGGACAGCAGGAGAAAGGCTAGTGAATTTGAGACGTGTTTTCAGTATACAAAGTCAAAAGGTAAAAGCTAATGTGCACCCTACTCATGGGCTTTGTGATTCTGCAGTAGGAGGGAACTGTTGTCTTGGGAGTGTCTGAACAAGGGAGTGAGCCAGGTAACAGCTGTCTGAGAGCTAAGCAGTGCTTAACATGTCAGGCAGATGTCAGGCATCTTCCACAATCAATGACTGTGTTACTGAATTACATAAAATCCACACAAAGCAGGTCTTCAATTAAACATTTAATCCAGTCCTCAAGTGTATGTACACTGATTTATACTGTTAATGACAACTCTTCTGCTTAAGCTGTAACGCATCTACCAGATTGAATTGGAGAATCCACCACACTGTGCCATTTTTTTAACATTTTGATCAAGGGCGTGGTCGTTGAGTTTAGCTGCTAAAAGCTACTGACTTTCTCACTACAGTTTAGCTGCATATAAAGACATGCTGAGAATCTGTATCTTCAAATCCATCATTCAATGAATTAAATTTAATTTCAATTTCATTTCAGTAAAATATCCTTATTGATTGCTGTATCTCTATTGCTATGTATTTCTATCTCCTCAGGAAACAAAGGAGAAAGATACACCAGTTACAGCCAACTCACGTTCTCAAGGACGTGAATTATTCCAAACAGTGTTGGGGGCTTGGAGGCAGTACAATTTATTGCATTATTTCAACATACAGAAATCTTGGAATATGAAATTTTGATCTACCTGAGCCCATAGATATCAAGGAATAATGACTTTTTTTTCAATTTTCATGCAGACCTCTTGTCAGCTGACCGCAAGATGAGGTTTGCTAGCTGAGAGTTTTGTGAACATCTCTGAATTTTTCACTTGGCAGCTATACCTGTCCTACCTTTATGTAAGGAACACAGGGAGGAGGTCAAGGCATTTTAAAAAGCTGACCTGCAAAGAATTTTTATCAAATTATCTCTGTCTCGCTTTTATAAAGTCAATGAAATTTTAAGAAAAACAAATGCATTAGGAGTTTTCTTTCCCTCTAGTTCGCTCTCCTTTGCAGATTGTCTTGAAAATTAGTTGTTAGCAATACCAAACCTGATGTTCCCAAGCTGTCTGGCAGACTACTGAGGACATGAGGGTCTGTAGATTGTTAGTCCGGCTGTTGTAAAGCCCAAGGCAGGAATCACCATGTAAAGGTGACAAGGATTCAAATTATCACACTATAAACCCCAAACATTTTGGTGGTCTTCAGCTCATTTATAAATTATATTAGTTCCTGTGGTCATATTCTCAAACCTATTGCTAAAAATTCAGCACTTTCTCTTACCTAATTATGTCAGCCCGGAAACTGGGACTATCAAAAAAGCAGGAAACAGGACAATGTGACTCCTCTGACAGGCCACACCAAAGTACTTCAAAATTCATCGGAATGCTGGAGCAATGATTTGACTCTAACCACAGCATTCTTTCTTCAGAGCATCCATTAAATGCTAGAAGCAAGTGTTTAGCTGAAAAATAGAGTACTATTTTCAATTCCTTGAGCAGTTTCTTTCCAAACATTGAACTTTCAGTTCCTAGCCTTCTGGCATGTCAAAATTTCCCCCTTTCTCCATGCTGCATATGGTCTTCCAAAATAAAGGGGATGTGCACTCTGAAAAGCCATTGGAAAGCAATTTACTTTCCAACTTTACCTGATGACCCTCAAACATCTGAAAAAAGTCTTCCCACAGTCATCATCTTCTGCTTTTTTGTCATTCAAGGCCCTTTTGCAATAGCTAGAAGGTGGACACATGGAGGAGCAGCTGATGTTTGAGCCTTTGGTCAAACCCCACACTTAGGCAGCAGGCAGAAGCACGAGTTTCGGTGCTGCAGAAGGGATGGTACAGGAGAGAAAAAAAGCACAGAGTGAAGTTTTAGTTTCTGTCTAGCTTGCATTCTAACTTTTGAACATGGACTATTTTCCTCTTTCTTTCTCAATAAATATGTGAAAAATTGTGTGTATTATGGCTGCAGGGTATGCTGCCAAAACTTACAGTAGGCAGCTCTAGAGGCAGAGAGAAGTGCCAAGGGATGAGTTTTGAATCTCACCTTGAATCAAGGCCAAAACTGTGCGGGAGGGGAACGTAGTAGATCTTACTGAAGGCATTCTGTATGACTGATAATGGAATGGTGTTTGGCTTTTGAATTCCTTTGCTGTCCTGCAGTTTTTATATACCATAGCCTACTATTGTAGTCAATAAGACCTGCTACCCTGCTAACTTGTTTGCAAAATGTTTACACAAGTAAAATAAGCTTCAGTAAAATGTTGAGTATGTATTATGTGTGCAGTATCTGTCCATGCGATGTGTACTTTGTAGAGTTCATGCTTACTGCTGAAATGTTTATGCTGGACGAATCAGGTACTGTTCAGTCTTCCCTATGTTTCCACGACATGATTTAGTCTCTCTCTCTGTGCTCCACTTTGGGTTTACTGGTGTTTCTATCTTATTCCTTGTGACCTGAAGTACATCCTTTCTACAGTTTTGGACACAGTTAAATGCCCTGTTTTGTTGGTAAGACTCATTTCTATTTAAGAAATTTCAGGGGATGCTTTTGTTATGATTAGGTCTATAGATGCAGCTGACAGTGAAAGCCAGTATCTCCCACAGCATAACAAGACTAATAGGCAACCAAATCTGGTATTACATGTGTACAAACTTTATAATCCTCAGTGACAAAATTTTCTATACAAGAATCTCTAAACCCAAAATTCAGTCATAAAAACACTTCTATTGTTCCTAGTTGTCATAAGCATGGGTAAGCAAGGAGACACCACGTGGTCAGGAAAGGCGCACTTTGATTTTCTGTTGGTTTCTAAAAACCTGTGACCTTGGACTTAAGACATAGTGGGTTTATTTTTAACATGAGAACATAGATGCTTTCTGTAAATAAAATAATGAAAGAGATTTGCTTTGTAATTTACCAGAGGGTCAGTAAAATGTGAGTAGATGGAATAATATGTGTGTTTTTAGTATTAAATATTTAAGACAAGCTTAGCAAAATCAGAGTGTCTCGACACAAAATTTTCTACAATAACTTCAAATTTATAATTTGGCAATGCTGGAATTCTTGTGGTTTAAATAATACATGTATGATCTCGTCAAACAGAACTGGATATTTTATAATACATGTATAGCTTAGATGGTTTTAAGCAATAAAGAGAACCTGTTATGGTATGGTTTAGAACAAAACTGTTTCTGCCTGAGGAGATTGCTGCTAATTGTGGTTTACCCTTTTCTTGTTAGACCAGATAAGCTGTTAATGTTTCTGCCAGCAAAATGTCACTTTGGCAGTTTAAAAGAAAAATTAAAAAACTCAGTTGTAAAGCATGTTAAACATGCGATACATTGCATATTAAATTTCTTATGTATGCAGTGTTTTCTACAAAAGCTTTTATAAGACTACTTATCAAAGAACAATCCTGTTTAGAAACATGTGTTGAGTCCTCTTTCTTTACCAAGAAGTATAGTCTTCTTATGGTGGAAAAGGCACTATGACTCTGGAGAGCCTATCTGCGGGTGATCGACTCCTTGCTGATTGAACCCAAAGATACTCTCTTAAAAGCAGAGTTATCTGACTAGCCTTGTTTCTCATGCTGCTATACGACAATATGGCTCTTCATATTTCGGTTTAGCTTGGTTAGATATAGTCATTAACTCTATAGTGCTGCTACCTTTCGTAAAATCAATCCTCATTAAGCTATTTTTCCTGGCTGTAAGCCACAGAGGGTGCTCAAAGTGGAGAAAAGATGATAGGATTTGCACTCTGCGTGGGTGTGCGTGTTTTTTTCTGTGAAGAAAAGCAGCCCAGGGTGATTAGTGATGCTGCACAACCGGTTAGTATCATCCTGTTTCAGGGGCAGGAACTGTTTCTGACTCCTTCATTGCTGTTCTGCAGGGGCTGAGAACCAGCAGAAGCGTCTGCCATGCACGGAGGGAGAATACACCCAGTCCGCTGCTTTTGCTGCGCCTGCTGATGCTGCAGTGCCAGCTGCCATGTGTGTTACGACGAGTTATCACACACTGTTCTGGGTCTTTTTCGGGACAGTTTATTATGGCTGCTATCAAGCACATTTGGGCATGTGTTTGTTTTCAGGTTACATATTCACGAAAGAGGCGATTGCCTAGGAAACACAGGTGTTCCACTTTCTGTTGCCTCTGAATGGCACTGTGCCCACCTGTCATGGCACACATGCACATTAGTTATCATTCCTGTAGTCTCAGATACCTCTAACCACTGTGCAGTCCTCTGTAAAGCTGTATGTATTTACTTCCAGGTTTTATTTAGGTGTGGAATGTGGTTGGACATACTTGCTTCCACTGAAGAAAAAGAGATAAATTATTTACAATAAGGCAAAGCTGAGTTCCTTTTTTTTTTTCTATCAGTTCCCGATTACTGCTGTGTTCAGTACACCTTCTTGACCGTGTGTAATCTTGCAGTGATCCTCAACGTACTAATGCAGCGCATCTGTTTGCTCATACGCCACAAGCTGGCTGCCCCTTTGAAGTCTAACTTTTTCCAGCTCAGCAGCCCTTCTTCTGTTACTCCCACAGCAAATTTTTTTTTTATGTGAGGCTCAGGTCCCTGTCTGACTCCTCACTGAGGAGCGATAAGTTTCTGCAGCTGGCAGCACAGCCTCCTTTGCAGACTTAGGCAGATCGCTAATATCAGAGCCTAAGCCTGCGTGCCGTGTCTTCTTTCACCAGATTTGCAGCAGCCCTCCCAGCTGGACTCCAAAGCAGTGACTGTGCCAAACAGAGAAGCAGAAAACCCTGGGTGTAGGAGTGCACAAGCTGCTGCAGCTGGTGGAAGTTCTGGCCTCCCAAGAGCAGGTTAACGTTAGTTGGCATTTTCAGGTGTCTGCAGCGCATACCGGGCAGGTGGTTTCCTCCACATGTGCTGGATGCAGCTTCTCCATCTGTTTAGTTGAATGAGGTGGGCTTCAGACTAGCAAAGTTTTATGTGGTTTTTGAAAGAAAATTTTAAAAGATCAGAGAATGGTGGCTTAATGGTCATCACTTAGAAAGTGGAGAATCCTGGAAGACTTGGGGAATTGCTCCTTACCATGGTAGAACTCTCCCGTTTCTGTGGGAGATGCCAGGCTGCTCTAGAATAGACTCAGGCTTTTCTGTACTCCACACACTATTGCTATATTCGCATATTGATTTTTTTTGTAAGTCTGACTTTATTTAACAGTTCCCACAGTTTCCATGTGCTATCACAGGTTTCAAAGCCAGCGGCATTTTTTCAAGAGCGTTCTGCTTGATGACGACCTTTACTCTTTGTACTCATCGCTTTTATCGGGGATGGCAAACACGATGCCCCATCTCTCACCTGCCGCCCTGCCTCACCCCCATGGAGCCCGCAGCCCCGCTACTATTTTTTTGTTTTTTTGTAAAAAATTACAATAACCCCTAGAAAAGCTGCCAAATGCAACCTCGGAGGCAGGTGACAGCCTCTGTGCAAATTAGTGCGAATTTTAGGAGAAGCACGCGTGCCACCTAGAGGAAGCAAGGCCGTTTCTGGCGGGGAAACGCAAGATGCGCTGCGCTCCGCGCCGCCGGGCATGGAGCAGCCCAAAAAATTGGCCTGAAGGTTGATGCCTACCGGGGATCTGCGAAACAGCCCCAACACCCAGCAATGACTGAAGTCCCTTAGGTCGTATAAATGACTAGCTGTGGCTCTGCGTTAGCGGAGGTTTCGCATGTTGCTGGAAAAGAGGCTAAGAACGCTGTACCCTTTCCTATTCCAGTAAATGAGATAATACCTTTGTTTGCATATTTTAGTAGTCCTGACATTTGTTAATGTTGTCTAGTTCCTAAGAGGCAGAAAGAAACAGCTCTGAACTGGTGAAAACTGAACTCTTCCTTCCCTCTTGCTAGAAACGTCATTTTAATTTGTGTGCCCTTGTTTTTTGAACCTTGCATGATCTGATGCTTCTGGCATGTACCAGCTTCAGATCAGCTGACAGAAAATTTTAGGACATCTCCTGTCCAGCATGAGGCCACACAGGGAGGAGCAGATGGAAATAAGAGTGGTTGCTGTGAGGAACGGGAAACGCAAGACGGTGAAAGAGAGCAGAAAACAGAACAAAAAGTGAAGAATGGGAATTACAAAACAGCAAGTATTAGAAAAAGGACAGTGAAAGCAAATAAATTCACAGGGCAAGTACGGTTGCTTTTTATTCCTGCAGATTCACTGGTCCTTTGCAGAACAAATTCCCCAAGAGAAGGCAGCTGTGATGAATATTGTTCATGTAGTTCCTTGTAGTATGTCTTCTTTTATTAAGACACAAGGCAACTCCTGGACCAAGGTCACAGGCATTCAGATGGTCTGCTCTTACATGAATCCTGGTTTGCATACTAGGACCTTGCTCATAAAGATCTGACCTCTGAATAGGACTGATTTCAGTGAATGCATTTAACTTGGTTTCTCAAATATCTGTTTGCAATGCTCATTTCTACCATGCCTGTCCCTTTGTGAAGTTGGCAATGAAGCTGGGACACTTGGTGAAACTGTCTAATTCAAAGTAATGGTTGTTCATGAGAGTGTTAGCAGTCTGGGAGCAAGAGGCAGAGCCTCATAACCTTGTTCCCTCTTCCCCAGATCTTGCAATGCAGCAGGAAACCTGTGTCCCAGATTTGGATCCTTTTCTTTCCATTCACTGTAGCTCCAGTACTGAGGTTTTGAGGGATGACTAAACTCTATTTTGCATAAGCATGGAGCCTCAAATGTGGCTGAAAAACCCATGCCCTAAATACTTGTTCAAGTAGGACCTACGCTGTCAAGGACATGATTATGCATGGAGTCATGTGCACAAAGTTTCTTGTGGGTAAGACATCCTGAACCATTTGCAGGCATGAATCTTCAAGCACTGCTGGAATAGTGCAGTTTCAATGCAGCAGTCATTGTTTGACAAGGTCAGATCCCTAGTTTCAGATCACACGTTTGCTTTAGTGACCTGGCCTAGTTCAAGGAAACCGTCTCCTCCCTTGGCCATGGGTTCAAGCTGAAGGAGAAGAGCTACTGTTAGGTCTTGTTAATTACAGCTCTGCAGAGCACTTTCTCCTAGAGACAAAAGTACAAGCTGAAGCACAGCAAAATACCCCATTCTTGCTGCTGCAACATATACAGACAGTGAGGTAAGGCCAACTTGCCACGTTTGCTAACTTTCCTCTGATTTCGTTGTTCTAAAAGTTGTTGAAGCCTCATATGGAGATTTCTAAATAGAAGCTATAGTGATTCAGTGGCTTTAAAGAACTAAAAATTTTCCTCAAAGCACATTGTCAAATTGCTTACAAAAGAATTTGGAATAACAGCTAATAAACAGTACACTCTGCCCACATTTTGAAACCTTTCATGACTTCTCCAATGAGTGACTAATATCGGGGGATGACTAACCAAGGTCAGAGTATATCTGACCCTGCTTTTTTCAGTGATCTCATTTGATAACATCAGACTTGCACACAAGGACCTCACTCACAAGGAGACTCTATAAACTCTATTAACTGTTTGACTTCAGGGGATCTCCAAGAGTTTTCTGCAAATGACAAACCAATGAACAACAACAAATACGAAGTACTTTGCCACATAGGCACTTGCTTACTGGCAGAAGCTGAGGAAGGTGTAAACGCAGCGGGGCAAGGTCAGTTGACAACTTGTGTCTCTTCTCCTGCTCCATGATAATGTCAAACCGGTATAAATGTGACAAAGTTTCCCCGTCTGTGGAAGAAGAACAGGCAGCTTCACCCCCTCATTTACTCTGCACTGTTTATTGAGGTTGTTGTCCACTGAGGTTGGCCAGATCTGCGCCAGAATGAGTAGCACCTTGTGCAGCAGGAAAAGGATCTGTATCTGGAACATTGCACAGCAGGAAGGAGCAGCACTGGACAATTGTGCTTGCAAAAGCCTGTACCTCATGGCAGCACCAGGCATTTCAGGACACCTCTGCATGGTGTCAGGGGACATACACCAACATACTTGCACTGCCTTTGAGCTACCTGGCCTGGTTATTGAAGTTGAGGTGAAAGTCCTTTCAGTTGCTGGGCACTCGTTGTTATGCTGCTGCAAATTCTTTATCTCCTGTACCCACATTAGCTAAAAATCTTTGAAAGTAAGTCTGAGAGCACGTACATACCGCAGTGGTGCCTCACTGTTGCCTCTCTGTATGCAGTATACAGTCTGCTGCTTTTATGATGTGATGAAACTCATTAGCCTCTTGTGTTGTGTCTATAAGAGTGGTAATGTTCAGCTTCCCGCTGCAGGGAAGAAGAAAAATACCACCTCCTAGTATGACAAGGTGTTAGATTCACTTCTTAGAGGATGAGAGGTGGAGTCATCAGTAAAGAAGTCATAAGCACATGAGGAGGTGGCTGTAACTTTGTATTCCTTTCCAGCAGCTTTGGGTCAGACACCTTTGTTGAGGAAGTCATTGCTTGGTCAGGTTTAATACAAAAAAGGAGATGTGGGGGGGAGTACTTTTCTCTTTTTAACGTACAGAAGGCTTCCCACACAGGGAAAAGTTGTTCCTCAATAACCCATCACAGGTCTTGCACCAGCAAGAGTTTTCAGTTGAGTCATATTCATGCTAGATCTCCCTAAAGAGGAGGCAGTTTTGATACCGATCAGTTCATTCCATCAGTTCCAAGCAGGCTCCTGGGGGATCATGGAATTTTGCAGCCTGGAGGAGGTGCTCACTGGGAGCCGAATTTGGAGTTGTTTTTATTGTGATTTGCAGTAACAATAGAGACAAAGTTCAGCAGAGATTGGTAAGCTGACATTAGAATTATTTTGAATGAATCTAAGAAAAGATTTCTATTTGTACCATAGCTGGCTCCGGCCAGCCAGTCTTTCTTCTGCAAGCAAGATGAGTGGGACACTGTAAGACTGTAAAAAACAAAACACTATGCAGGAAATATTATTTGAAGTTCAGTGCCATAATCAGCTATAGGTCTGCGCCCATCTCAAAAGTAGATTTTTTTTAGTTGAATATGTGTTAAAGAAAAATGTTTCCAAGGGTATGTCACAATTCCCCTTTAAAATATACAATGATTGATCTTTAAATAAAAATCCATAAGTATTGTCACCTGGCTTCCTATTCAGAGAAAGAACCTACTGCATACTGAAATAAGATTAAACATGAAGACATATTGCCATGGACAAAAATGTTTACTTACCCCTGGTTGGCCCTCTCTAGCAACATGGGGTGGTTTAAAATGATTAAGCATTTAAAAAAAATAAAAAGAATGTGTTGTGCATCAAATACCAAACTTAATACTGTACACAGTGAATCAGTAAACTGTGGCTAAAGGCGAAACATTTTTAAAATGCCTCTGATAATGAAAAAATTTATTCTAAAATATGTCTTAAATGGCTTGGACAAAATGCTCATTGTGTGTGCACAAAATGGCTTTATTCAGCAGTCATTCTTGGATTTAGCCCTTGGTGGGGTTCAGATGCAGGAGGAGCAAAGGATTTGACAGCAGGAGAGCTGGAATCCGTAACAAACACCTTTTTAATTTAGGGCAATAACAGTGATGTGATTTGGCATTGGAGAGCTGAATTTGATTATTTTTTTCTGAGCGCCTGGAGTTACCACCGCATGTACTGACATTCTCTTAAAAAATGTCTTTGGTCTCCAAGTTGTTGAGGTCAGATACAGTACACCACAAAACTGCATGGCAGGTTACACCTTTAGATTTGAGAGCTCCCTTTTTGACAAGTGATCCCACAGCAAGGGGTGTTGTCTTCTGTCTTTCTATCAATGGTTATATCCTACTGTGTTTCCTCATTTTTTGCTGATTTGTACACGCTCAGGATTCCTGCAAAATCCGTCTTGCGAGTATTCAGAAAAGTGCCCAGATTCACCAGCTGCTTTTGGAAACTTGCACACACAAATTTGACTTCTGATTCCCCAGCATGAAAGTCTCTTTCACTTTTGCTAATTTGTGCTCTGTAAATTGTAAAACACGCCAAAACAAAGAACTGGAAAATTTGTAACAATGAATGGCACACAAGAAAGAAGATGCGTTTTTCATTCTTGCTTTGAAAGCAATCAGTTCACTTCTGAGAAAATACATGTTTCTGAGCAATGTATTAAAGCCTTTTTGCTTTTTTGAACTTTTTTCTTACATGGTCTTTTTCTCAAACTGTGTGGGTTTTTCTTCTCTCTCTCTCTTGCAACTTCTTGACCTTCTTCCTTTTGATGTTACTGTTTTGTTTTGTGGGACATTTGGTGGTATGGCTGGAAGGAGAGGAACTTAGAAAACTAGAAATCAGATTATAGATCAAATTAGCCCTGAAAAATGGGCTGGAATAACAAGTTTTTGCTCTCCTCTCCAAAGAAAGAACTTTTCTAGCTGCTGTGAAAATCTTCCAGTTCAACTTAAACCCCATGTTCTTCCATCCATTTTGGATACACTGATAGCACAGTCAGGATCATTAGAACCTGCATCGCTCAGTGGGCAGATGACAACATGGCTTGGGTGAGAAACACCTTCTCCTCCCTTTGGGTTGCTCCAGAGAGAGGAATGCTACTTATTCTGCAGCATTATCTCACTTCCTGGCTCCTATACCCGTATCAGAGAGAGGGGAACTAGTACCTCTTCTTGCCTCTGTTGGCAGCTGGGCTTGCAGTCACAGCTGAGTAAATACTGTGACAATCTTGATCTGAATGACAAATTTTGGTGTACCTACGTGCCAAGAAAAATTGCTCATGCTGGTGAGTAAAATGTGTCAAGGTTGTGCCTGTGGACAAAGTAGAAGTGGCTGTGTCATCACAGAACATCACACAGACCCCCAGCTGCTGTCAAATGTGGTGGATACTTAATACAGACCTAAGATAACAGGCCCTAGCTACAGATCCAGCCCACTGTTTCCCACCTAAAGATTTTATCGATCACCTGCTGATGCATAGAGTTCAGGATGCTACAGAGCCTTCATTTCTATTTCTATGTTTACTTTGTTTGTTTTTGAAGTGCCATTGGTACTTTGTGTCTGAAAAGGCAGCTTGAATAGAGCAAGAAGACATTTTAAAATACAACATAGAGCGTGAGGATTTAGCTCATTGTTACTTACGGGTCATTCTGCTTGATTTTGCCATAATAGGAGATAGCAGTTAGATAATAACGAGAAAAAAGTCTGCCAGTTGCTGGTTGAAGTCCAGCTCTTGCACACTAGTCGTTAGTCTTCTGCAACCTGCTGAAAACTGCAGTTCTGTGAATTTGGAAACACTATCAGACTTCCTTAAGCAATAGCACGCAGGCTGAAGGGAGATGTAGGTCATCTTGACACAGCCCACTGTGTTCCCGTTTCTGTGTTTCACACCCGATGGATGTCTTTTGGATACAGGCACAGTGAGATGGCATGGTTATTTAACTGCCAGGTTTATGTTCTGGACATTCTCATTTAGTTATTGTCTGGCCTTAGAGATACCTGAGGACCCTGATGCACAGATTTGCATTTCTGAAGCTCTTCCGGTATATTATCGGAACAATCTGTACCTTAAAACACACTGGAGAGCCAAACGTGTCAGCCATGCCTGATCGCTGCTGGAATGAGCTAGGAATTTCTGTGCTACTTTGATGCAGTGGGAATTATCACAGCATTGTTACTGAAGCAGGAATTTCACAGAAAAAACTCCTGTGTGATGCGGTGGAGTTGGAGACCTTCTGTTCATTATCCTGAACTTGAATTCCTCCCTCCTTTCTTCAAGGGGTTTGACCACACCTCTTATTTTCCAGATGAATACTTTGACCACTGGACAACAGTGTACTCTCCTGTTGCTCTCTCTCAATCCCCTAGGTCCAACAACAGTGGAGCCAACACCTCTGGTACTGAATGGGAACGTACCATCAGGACAGAAGGCAGGGCTCAGGTTCTTGTCCTGTCTTCACAAAGTGGAGAAACTTCAGTGAGAGAGATTGAAATGCCTCAGGCTCTTTCACTTCTAAGTCTGGCTCTGATTTATGAAGAAAATGTAGCATTTTTTACATGTTTTAAGGATCTTTATGTACTTAGAGCTGTGTTTATGATTTATAAGCTGAAACAATGAGGTGTTTGGTGACAAGAAGACACTGATGTCCTACAGGAGGGATATGAACGGCGTGAGGCTTAGCATGGGGCAGCTTGGGTTGAAATAGCTTCTCAGATATCCCTAGAGCCTAAACAATTCTCTGCCAGAAAAGAAAATTTAACGCAGGTCAGGACAATTGAAAGGAATGTAAAATCAACAAAGTTAAACTTGAAATGGGGATTAGCAGGATTTCTGAAGAACAAATGATTCACATTACAAGAACTGATAGTAAGAGTTTCTGGTACAGCAGAAACAGAGGCACTAAAGAGAATTAGAGACTTTTTCAGCTTATTAAAAGCTAGATAATCCATGAAAAAGTACAGAGTCTGTAGAATTTTTGGTTTCATTTTGCAATGGTTTTGGGTGGGTAATGTTGTAGGAGGATACTCCATGCCCACTATCTTCAAGCAACAGAGCTATTGTGATCAACAGTTCCTATGAAACAAATAAACACTATTATTTTAACTGTATGTGTCAGGTAAGAAGACAAAGAGGATAGCTAAGGGGTGGGATCGAGTTTTAGTTTGGCTATACTTTGTTCTGCGGCATCGAAAAAATTGGTCAATCTGAATTTATTCTGTTAGTTGCATGTGCTTATTTTCGTTTCAGAGGAGTTGTTGGAAGGACTAACAGGAGTTTGTATCTTTGCCCTCACTTTCTCTAAGCTGAAAGACATGATTCTGGTGAGAGACAAAGGAGTCCCATCTCAAGACATTGCTTCTGCAGACTTCCTTTGGCCAGGAGGAAATCACAGCCTTCCCTAGATTTCTGATCCATTGGAAAGTCTCCAAATACCACTGGAGAAGTAATCAAAACATTAGCAGCTTCTGACCAGGTTCCTGCACTTGATTGATTAGTACTCTGGCTTGTTTCATACCATAACTGGATCACCATACTGGGTCACCATTCTTCATGCCATTTCTTATGAATTTCTTGCTACAAAAAAGGAAATAGTGTGGTAGGTTACAGGACTCCAGGTATTTCTGTCAGAAGATTTGAGGATGTTTATGGCAAACTTGTCTGCTGAGATCAGATGCACACACCTGACAGGTGCTCAGGGATGGATACATAACCACCTTTCCTGTGAATGGTAGTGCTCAATGACTGCACCCGGGTGGTTTTACTGCTGTGCTTCTGGGTATATGAGCTTGGCTTGGCAGTGATGGCATGCTAAGTGAGACATTTTAGGGCTGATTAGTCCTTTTTGTAGCTTCCTGTCAGGCACGGGGGTGAGCCAAATCCAGGGCCATCTCTTCCAAGATCTTGCCCTATTTGGGCTATCAAGTAAGAGAGAGAGGGAAAAAGAGGAGAACTTCTATGTTTTCCTTCTTGTCTCCCAAACCAGTGTGTCTGGCAAAACAGGGTGTGAGAAGACCCTGACACATATCTGTGGTTCTCTGAAGTGGAGCTGACTGCTTTTTCCCTGTAACCAGTGGAGTTCAAAGGGACTGACTCCATTGACATAATTAGGACAAACAAACACATGATTAAAAGGTTGTATGCTTAATCCTTTTTCACAGAGCTATTCCAAAACCTGCTGACCATAGTCATGAAGGGACTTAGAAGTTTGGGTATTGAGAGTTCTTGCTACCTGAGGATTCATCATAGGGACAGTTTTTATTCTGTTCTGTCAGAGAAGGGGTTGTGTAGATGAGCCATGCCACAGTGCTGATGAACAGATAAACCTGGAGAGTCAGAATGCGTTTCTAGAGCTTCACACGTGTCCTGCAGCAAACACGAAAGAAAGGAAGAGGGATACCTGTCAGGTGGCACTGCCAGAGATGCACAGGAACATAATACGCCCCAGCAGAAGCTATCATTGGTTAGTACATACCAGTGTGAAGAGCAAATCTCGCTGTTCCTTTTCTACTGCCATATAGATACACCTGTCACCATTTTTAACTCCAGAGAACTTTACACTGTCTTAGCTCCCCTTCTCCTTACCTGGCATCCTAGCTTCACTCTCATCTGTCTTAGTACCTGAAATAGTTAGCATATCACGTGTTGAGCTTCCCCTACTTATATTGGCTAGCAAGTACAGCTGAGATCCAAAACTGTTGAGCCATATGTTGAGGCACAGCCATATAAATCTGAGATGGTTCAATGTTTCATTTCTGGTTCCCTTGCTTACACTCATCTAAAAATTAGATGAAACAGCGAATTGCAGTAATGTATGCAGGACTTGAAATACTGCTACAAATTACAAAGGAATGGGCCTAAGTGCAAAAAGTTTTCTTTTACATTTTACAGGGCAAAATGGTCACAATAGTTGCTGTTTACTTGTATTGAAGTCAGTAGGTCTTTCCTCTCTCAGGGTTTCATTTGCAGTGTTATCTAACTTCAGTTCTGGTTTTCACACATGCTGATGTAGTCATAATTTGCCTTAGAGTCAAAACGACTAAGATTTGCACCTGAAAAAATAAGAAGCTGATACAAGACTGATAAGAAAATTAAAGAAACCAAGACATAAACAGGACAACCATATAAATTAAAATATATCTGAATTGCAAAACCCAGCATTACTGAAAGACTTTCTTTCAGAGTGATATAAGGGAAATTTCTATTAATTGTTTCCTGTTATGAATCTGATGAGTTGTTTCTTCCTTCTTGCTTTCAGCTTCTATGTTAACCTCATTTATAAGCACCGTGTTGGGTGGACACCTCTGGAAGGGAGAGAAGAGCATCCCTTCTTTCAAAAGGAACTGCATATGCTCAAGGAGATACCGTCTCAGGCACTGAGAGATGCCCTGATACCTCTTTAGACCCAGAGGAAAAGCAGAGACCTTGCATCAGAGACTGCTGAAGAGGGCAGGATATATCCAACAAGTCCAAAAGGCTGGTCTTACGGTGATGGAGAGAGAAGCCTGTAAGGGACGGGGGAGTCTGAGTAGTCCCCGAGCTGGTTGAATTCAGGCATGGAAACAGGGACACTGGTACCAGGAAAGAATTATTTGCAAACATTTTTACATTTCTGCTGACCTCACTGCTTCAAGGTTTTCTTCTCCCAATTTAAAAATAAAACTGGCTTTGTGAGTCTGAGAGCTTTGTGCATTTCTTTGGGGAGGTCATTATAAGAAAAACATTTCAGCAAGTCTATCTCAAAGCTCTGAAGTCCCACCACGGAAACGGCAGCGGAGGCTGGTAGACTGCATCATTTCAGATCTCCTCCACTGAGTCAGGAATGTTGCTGCTGGAGTCTTTACCTTCCCGTGTTTATGAAAGGAAAATCAAAATTGTTTCACAGAAGAAAGCCTAGTCATCACCAGTCATTGCTAGAGCAGTATGGTTAGAGTAGTGCTTAGTCATTACTGGATCTCAGAGACACCTAAATCCCTGATGAAATCTTTGCAGAGCCATATGCCAGACAGAGGCAATTCACAAAATCTAGTAAGCACAGCAAGGCACCCCTAGGAAAGTCTCTGGAGAGGAGGAGGCTTCACAAGGTAGAAGACCCTAAAAGGTGGAAACCAGGTGGAAAAGCGCATCTATTCAGAGTTCACAGCCACAGATTTTCCCTGGAGTTTGACAAAGAAGCAGGGTTGGTTTATACTTCTTTGGCTTCGTCTCTCTTCCACCTTTGTCCAAATTCTCACCAGAAGTGTGGAAGACCATAGTTCAGCTCCCTTCCTTCCTTCACCTAATTTTGTATGAATCTTGAAACTGCTCCCTCTCAGGAGGATGTCAGGTATTTGTCTTTCCCAAGTATCTCATGCTGAATGTCCTCTGCTCTGTCCGACATGTGGAGAATCTTGAGGCTTTCCCAACCAGGACCTGTGCCCTTATGCCTCCTTCTGATACAGTGTTGTATTTGTGCTTCTCCAGGAAAAGGGCGAACTGGAAAATGTTGGTTGGCCTCTCTACTTTTCTATTCCACTAACGCTGCTGTGAAATTAACATTTCAACAATAAATATTGACCAACATTTTTATTTAAGCTGTGGTTTTGTTTTCTGACATAAAAACCCACAGTCTGCACGCCTTCTATAGCACTGGCTTGGGTATAAATATTCAACTTCCTCTCTTCTCCAGTGCCACAGCAACAGCTGTTATATGACTGTGGGAGGGAATTCTTGACATATCCCTGAATATGTGCGATTAAATGTGCCTACCACAAAAGAGTTAACTTTCTCCCTTTCAGTTCATACGCTACTCTTGACTCTTCTGGGAACTTCCAGAATATTAAATACACAACCTACTTCACAAGTGCATCTAAAGGTTCATTTTTAGCTAATCTGATTTTTTGTGCCATATTTTGGAAACGTCAGGATCAAAAGCTTTGCTGACAGTAAAATATCAGGAAGGCGGAAATATTACGCACCCGCTAAAAAGCATACTTTCAAAATTGGAAGCACTCCCATGTCAGTGGTGTCCCTAAAATATGCTTCTCTGCAGAGTTTAAGAGCAACGGAAGCAAGAACTCACAGATATTGTCAGCCTTCAGTGTTGGCCTCTGTTGCCTGAAGAGAGGGCTGCTCTGCGAAAAAACTGTGAGTTAGTCTTTTTGTTTGTCCTCTCTCTTCTGTCAGAACAACAGATCAAACATATCTCATTTGTTTGCTTTCTGGGTATGTCTGTCACTGGATCAGTTTGCATTTTTCTTTCATTTCCAAGACTTAACAACATTGCATTGCCTCTAGTGATCTTTGCAGAATTGTAATTTCTGCTAGCTAAATAAATCTATTTAAAAATGTCTAGCACATGTATGTATTTACCACCACTCTTCTTGTACAGAAAAACATGTAAAACGAGGTTGCAGAGGTGCATTGATGTAAAGTAATTTGCTCTTTAAAACATTAAATTGGAGAATTAATATTTTAAATATTGGGAAATTAATTTTTAAATTGGAGAACTAGTATTTTTACTTATCCAGGTCTTAGTGAAGCTGTACCCCCTCACTGCACAGACAGCAGCTAGATGACCATTCTCTTTTACATTTCAGGCATTCCTTTCTATTTCTGCCCCTCACCATCAACACAGGACAAATCCACAGTGCTGTCAGTCCTTCCTCAGAAAGTTCTGTATGTAGATGCTCTTACTAAGCACAAGACACTGAGTACAAAGTCTGTGCTGCTCTTGGCAGACAGCTGTAAAAATGTCATTGCTTCTCACCTGAACCACTTGCCTTGTATCTGTAGGCTGTCAGTCCTGGTGGTGTATTTGTAATACAAGGGTTTTATGTGCCCAGCCTCCTAGACAGGATGTCAGTCCTGGGAGACATTGCAGTTTCACACCTTATTTGAGGAGCCATGTAATCACAGATGTCATTTGGAGTAACTGTTTGGGCAGAAGGACGGAAGTTATGGGTAGGAAGGGGGGACATGAGAAACAGAAGCTGGGAACCATGATGGGAGCACAGACTGAAGGCAGGGAGTCTGCCTTCTCTGATGATCATGTACTCTATTTAAGCAAGTATGCCAATCAGACCCAGATCTCTGCTGGTTTAGCAAAGCCCTTAAAAGTCCCACCTGGTGTCTGTTCCTTGGCGTAAAACAAAAGGCTGTCCTCTCCTCCTGTCCCCAGAAACCAAATTGTCTGAGCTCTGGGCTGCTCTTTGGAAAACCCCAGCATACTCAATTTGCCCCAGAGTAGTATAATTCGAGTATTCCTGAATCTAGTCCCTCCTTTGCACTAGTTCTCACAGTTCTATCTCATTTCCTCTATCCTTGTTGAGAAGGTGCTGGTGGGCTTGCCGTCTTCCTGGCGGACCTCAGCCAGAGCACGTCCTTGAAAGGCTGTGGGGTGTTGTATCGGAGCTGGTAGCCATACTGCTTCATGTCACTATTGACTTTATTCCTATAAAAAGGTGGAAAACCACATCAGAGTGCTGTGCCACTGTACAGGCATGAGTTTTTATGGGGCAAAAAGATGAACCCCTTAAAATCTGGATGGTCTCCAAGGAAGAGTACATGACCCAGCTGGTCTCGCTCTAAGGAGACAAGCAGAGGCTAGCAGAAGTAATTTCCCGGAAGTACCAGCTCTGTCTGGGCTTGAGACATAGGCCTATTTCTGTCATCAGACAAGCCTGTATTTTCACTGCAGAGGGTGGCAGCACATGAACCAGGGAAGTGGCTTTGGCTGTGTAAGCTGTGCCCCTTTTGGGCAGTTAAAATGAATCCAAAGCAATGTTTTGCTGTAAACATGTGTTGCCCCTGTTTTCTGCTTTCAGTTAGTACACCCCGCTTTGGGTCTCAAAAGAAGCTTCTCATCTTGGGGCTTTGCAGTCATCTTGATCTCTCAGTTTTGACTAGGCTAGGGTATTGCCAATAGTTCCCTGGATAAGCACGACAATAGCTTCCTTGATAAGATTGTCTTCATTTGGCAAATATTGCCAAAACTTGGATTTTTCCCAAGTTTGGAAAATTCATGGGTTTGAGGCTCACCAAGGCAGACAGAAGCAAAAATGGACACAGTGCATAACAGCGACAACAATTTTCCTGTTTACACTGAGCATACAAAAAGCTGTTTCTGAAAAATATTGAGGAACCTTCTAAGATATTTTGTCACAGAATCTGGGTCTGCAAGTAGACTGTCTTACAGGGGAATTAATCAAACACAGTCTGTTCCTTTGGTTCAGATCACTGTGCACCTGCTCCTAAAATGGGATTCAGAGTTTGGAGTTCATTCTCTGCCCAACAGACTGCAGTCATCCAGCATGTGGGTCAAACAATACTTTTCAGTACTCCTTTACCAGAACACAAACACGAGGTCTGAAATGATCTGTCAGAGAATTGTGGAGGTTGGAAGGGACCTTGAAGGACTCTAGTCCAACCCAGTGGCCCATCAGGCCATTCTGCCCTGAGCTACACCATAGTGCACCCAGCCCTGTCTCCTGCTCTCTGTGGCTGGACTCCCTTTGTGGACCCCAGGACTGACTTGTTACTTCACCTTACCTGGAGCTGCAGATGGGACTAGTCACTGTCACCAACCTGACACCACTATGGACAACACCTGTGGTGGGGGCACCCTGTTTATGCCCACCATGGAGCAGCCCCGTTTCTGCTGTGCCCTTCTGCCCACTGCTATTGATGAGAAGGTTTCCGAGAAGAGAAAGCTGCTCCTCAGAGCAGCAAACAGCAGGAGGGCAGGAGGCAATGGAGATGCTCAGCCTGACGATAAGCAAAAGGCCTTTTCCCATGAAGACAGCCCAGCAGCGCAGCAGGGGCCCAGAGAGGCTGTACCATTGCCATCCTTTCAGTACTGCCAGCCTCAACAGGATAAAAAGCCCTAAGCGATTTGGTCTAGGCCCATAGCTGAGCCTGCTCTGGGCAGGGGTCTGGACTGAAGTCCTCCCAAGGTCCCTGGTGGGCTGTGTGAGTCTGTGGTCCTCAGCTACATAGGCAGGGTATTGTGAGATGCTCTGCTGTGCTTCAGTTGGCAACAGGAGTGTTGGTGTGCTCCTGCTGATGAAGTCAGTTCCCTGAGATCATGAAAGCTGTGCTGTAGTCTCAGCTGATGGCCTCAGGAGTAGTGATGGCCTCCCCTGATGATGTGGAGTAGCCCTTCTTCTCATGGTGGTGGGGGGCTACCTATTGACAGTGAACTAGAAGCTGCAAGTTGAAATGAACGTGAAATGTTGTGGTTGAGTTATATGATAAGTGCACAGAATTATTTGTTTGAAATCATGGGAGAATGATATCTACTGCACTTTAATTCTATTATCCTTTTGCTCCTGCTCTCACATTTTTGCAAACAGTTAGGTCACAAAACTGGATAAAGAAAGGTCCTCCAATATTCTTCATGTGCCTTTGAATACCACATCAGTTCTTTTTGTCAAGTGATCCGGTAGAAGCAGGCATTTGCAAAGAATATGAAACCATATTTTAGCTTTTTTTAACTTTGGCACAACTGAACTAGTGACAGGAAACCTCAAACACTATATTACTAAGCAATAAGTAGCAAGTGACTTTCTAGTAATTCCTGGAACTCATTCACAGTATTACTACCTGACATTTCTCAGTAATTCTGTGAAGGTATTTCCATCTGGTTGGCTTAAATTCTTCGTACTGGTTAAATCTGAAAAACAAAACTGTTTACTAGCAGCAAATTTGAACACAGACAAAGGAAATGGAATAGAAGAGGCCTGGCCTCATGAAGTAGAAATTTTATATGCAAAAGCTGTTGGATTTTTTCGGGAGGCCTTCAGGTACGATCCAGCCTAACCAAACTAGTTTTCACCATAACCGCAGAATGGGATGCTCACAGACTAGCAATGCTCCTTCAGAGCAGGAAGATGGAGGTCTGAAACGGAAATCTTGGCTGCAAGGCTGCACTGTTCTTCCTTGATGTCACGATGTCGGAGGAGCACTATGCAAAGTGCCTGCAATCTTGAATGCAAGTCTTGGAGCTCAGTGACTGAGACAAGCCTTGGAGCACCCAGATTGCAGATTATTTCTTGTTGGCAGCATGAAAGACGTTTGCCTGCATCCACAGCTAGATGCAGGAGGCCTATCCAAGAATGTGAGAACTCCTGGCTTTTCCCCAGTTGGTAACTAGTGACAGCATCTCTCCCAGCTTGCTATGGGATGTACCTCTCACTTCAAGGAATGGGGAGGAAAATAGTGCATTAGCCTAAGAGGCTCAGAACTCAGCTGTGTAAAATTGGTTCTTGAAGAGGTCTGTATGAACCAGGAAGGGTATGTCTTAAGGGCTGAGCTTCCTCTTCCGTTAAGCGGAATGCACTCACATCGCATTTGACGGAGAACTTCCTCCTCCTTCTGAAATGGACTTGTCTGGTACCTGGCTCTGCTTAGCGTGAGGCACTGGTCTTTTTTTTAGATCTGGTGACTGGAAATGCAAATCACCAAAAGCTTCTATTTGTGTGCAAAGACTTTGTAGGTGAATCATTTAACCGCTGTGGTTCGTTTTATCCATTCATAAAGTGGACACACTGGAAAAAATACACACTCACCTGCACACTGGTCTCAGGAGTCATACCAGGCAAAAGGCAGTTTCAGGCTTTGGATAATTCCTGATTTTTTGATTCAAACCTAAATTTTCTGACCGGGATAGACTCCCCTGACCACTCTAAGGAGCCTAAGGGATACCTGGGATTCCAGACAAAGTGAGAGATCTAACTTGCAGTATTTTAAATGAACTACTCCAAGCTTCAAAGAATTGCCCCTTACTGATGAGCAGGTGCTTTCTTCTCATTAATATTTGTACTGAGCAGGTGGTTCCCAAGGTGTAGTGGATTGTAAATGCATTTATTTAAAATTTAATATCAAAGGATGTGTGTTCAATACCAAAGCCAGCAAAGGAGACTTCAGTGAATTTCAACAGCTTTTATAAGCCAATATGGGAAAAGTGCTGCTACCTGGTGTAATAAAGGCCATATGTACATGTATAAATAATAGGAGTACCATGGGATAACATAAACCTATGTTCTGCATTTTGCATTTGGAATACTGAGGCATATGAAGGTAAATGACTCGTCCAAAATGCATAAAGGAGTACTGGGACACAGCTGAGAATGGTACCCAGATGCCCTGAGTCTCAGAGTGACAGTGCAACTGCCAGACGACAGATAGTATTGCCAGCTCTTATGGCGAGAGCTCAGGAAACTATCTGTTCGGTTTTACGTTGACTGTTTGCTTTGATGGTCCTGTGAAAAAGCTAATGTTCCGTGTTTCGAAGAAGAAGATTTTGAATTGGTAGTTTGATGCTCTAAGCCTTTTAAAAATGTCATGTCACTGGAATCAGAGTGTCTTTAACACTGTTAATGCAGTGAACATGAAAACTGCAATTCTAAAAGAATTGTGGAATTTTAATTTATTCTCATTCTCTTGTCTAGAAAAAATTGTTGCTTTAAGATGATCTTAGAAGCAATAGTACACGGATATATCAATGGGGAAACAATATAATTTTCCTCCCTCCCTCATGCTTATGTTTCAGGTCCTTTACTCATTTCTAAGTGTTTTGGTTTTTAATCTTTTTCTATTTCCTTCCTGTGGTAGGGCATTTATCTCTTTCTTTCACAAAAAATTCTCCTTCCCCCACTCCAATATGTTAATATGGCCTGTGCACTTGGCTTCAGGCTTGAATCTTGGCAAGGAAGCTCTCAATTATTAGGCAATATTAAAAAACAGAGTTTCAGCTGTTTTATGCAGAGAAGGAGTGCGAAATGTTAGCTGTTTTCCAAGATAGTCTGTAACGCCGTGAAGGGTAATGGTTGAGAGTAAGAGGGTAAAATACGTGAGTATTTCAAATCTGGCAGTACTGCTAACACGGTTTTTATTCTGATGTGAATTGGGTTTGCTCTGGACAAATGTATATTTGTACAAGATGTCATATTTGTATCACTTGCATCTGGCCTCTAACATAATGGTCTGTCAAACAGCCAAGAGCACACTTACCCAATTTGCCAATCACAATCTGAGGCTGTGCCCATTGCAAGATTTTGTAGCTTACTTGTTGCAAGCAGGGCAGTAACAAAACTGGAGCACTGCTGCAGAGCACTCAGGGGGCCAAGACTTGGTTTTATTTTGAATGCAAGTCAGCATGCAAAAAACTTCTGATGAAGGAAAACCCTTAAAAAAGCTCTCTTTGGCTTCTTTGCTGTTCTGCAGAGGAACAAAGTGAAGTGTGCTCAGGAATGGAAAGCAATTGAGAAAATGCCCCTGGGGAAGCAGGAGTAGAAGAGGAGTGAGGGGCATAAACTGCTGCTGGTGCTTTCTGGGGCTGGGATAATTGGGGGGGAGGGCATGAAGGCTTGCAGGGCAGGTACTGTTGGGTCATCTGAAAGAAATCCAAGTCTGTTATTGCATGGAGCCAACAGAGGTTGCGCAAGGTTTATTAGATGAGGGTTGGTTTTGTGGGCCTGTGGCTAGCCCTCTGTCATGTGTTTGAGAAGGCACCTTCCCCCCTGCTGCATTTCAGATCTCAGCCTTTGTTAAAGAAACAAGGTAGAAAATAAAAACAGCAATATTTTTCAAGGGCAGAGAGATCAGAGGGCCTCGGTTTCAAAGTTCTGTAGTGGAAACTGAAACAATTTGATTAATTAAAAAAAATCCACCTATACATAGTGACTGAACACTAAAGACCGTGGAATTTATTTCCCATCAAAATACTATCATTTAATTTTTGACATAGAACATTAGTTTCATGGAACTCTGTATTTCAGGAGGAAATATTTTTGTTCTACAGTTTGTGCCTGGCTCCTGCGCTCAAGCCCATTACGTCAGAGGGCTATGGGGCTTCTCCTTGTGCCTTGGGCTGTAACCACAAAGTAATTGCTATGGATGTGGTAGAAACAGGCCTGGTGGGTTTTATTTTTGTCACTGTGGTGTCTCAAAAGAAGTGGATGGAAATCACTTCAGAGCCTACCACTGGGCAGAACGAAAGCTGAGGAACTGTCAAGCTCCTATGACGAAGAAACCAAAGAACTGCAGCTGTTCAAGTGCATACCCCCCAAAACATGGTCTTCACATACAGGGAGGAAACAGCTTGTCTTGATAGTTCCATGGCACCTTCCTTTCAGCTGTCTCAGTCCTACCAATATCTGATTTTGGGAAAGAGAGGCCATGCACACCATATAGCAACAGTGAAAGATGGCATGGAAATGTTGCTGGCCATGGAGACATTTGTCTAGCTAAGGAGAAATCCAGGCAGAAGGGGACATATGAAGAAAGATAGCTTTAGCTGAAACCTCTTGGGACCAAAGTTTGCTCTGTGGAATTCAGGCTCTGCTTTCATTCATGCCATGTCTGGTCTCCATCAGAGTGCAAAAGTTAGAGATATCCCCTTTTAATGCCAAAAAGGTGAAAGGCCTTTAGCAAGAGAAGAATATCTCTGTACCTTTTTTAAATTTTTAAATGAAGGTGGGCAAAACAAAACATGATGAAGCTCTGCAGCTTTACATATTACACTATTTATGTGTAGTGCACCAGAAGAAGTGGTATGGGTATTCTGAGATACATGTGAAGTTTCCACTACTCAGAAATCTCATTTTGAGAAGGAAAGAAAATACACTGACTTACACCCACTCTCTCTTGGATCCAAGGCCAGGGTGGAGCTTGCATTTGTTTGTCTGTTAAAATAAACAAAGGATCTGTTAACGGTTTTGGTGGACTACATAGTCTCAAAGCTTGTAATCTCTTTGAATAAATGTTATTGAAAATACCTATCTGCGCAAGAAAATGCAGTTAAACCCCGTAATTTCTGGATCTAGCAATACTACAGGACTTTAAAGCAACTTTCCATTGCTTTCATGGGTACAGTCCTCTTAACATATTTCTATTCATAGAACTCCATCAGTTCCTTATTAGTCTGCTGCAGAATTCTGTAACTAAAAAATAAAATCCTGAAAATTACTATTTGTCACTTCCTTTTCCTTCTGGCACTTACACACAACAATAACAAGCACTGAAAAAACCTTTAAATAAATGAAGTTTCTTAGCCTTATTAAAGCTCTGAGAAAATTACTGAAGTAAATACAGATGCACTGCATTTATATGGAAAGGAAAATATAATTTCTTGATCAGGAAACTGATTTGTTGCTGGAGAACTAATGTCACACAGTCTTAAACTATAGCTCTGAGGAAAACAAAGGAGGAAGAATAATGTTTAAAATAGAAGAATATACTCCCAAACATAGACAGTTAAAGAAGAAATGGCAACATCCATCTGGGTGAAATAAAATAACCCAGAGATCCTTTTTGATAAGAAATGTAGGTATTACTTTGGGCTATTTATATCATCAATACTGATGTTTCTAGAGCAATGCTTAGACCAACTTTTACTTTATGCAACATTTTTTTTTTAATCAAAGTGGTTTGTTGGACTGCTTTAGTGTGACACTGAGAAAGCTACAAAGATCAAAGACAGAATGTTATAGGTTATGTTCAGCTTAAAAGAGTATCTGCCTTTCATCTGCAAGCTATAAAAACAAGTAAAGGTGCCATTTTCTATAAGAACAAGCAAAGTGCCATTTTCAGGATGCTTATCCTCAGCTGTTACTGGCAGGAATTCACATATTATTCTGGGTGAAATCCTGACTCCGCTGAGATAACTGGGAGTTCTGGCATTATTTTTCACAGCGTCAGCAGTCATCTACATTTACAAAATTAAAAAAAAAAAAAAAAAAAAAAAAATTGAAACCCTTGAACTTAAATTTTATTATTTTATGTTTGCTCACATGAAATTCAGTTTAGAGGGGATGACTATAATTTTGACAATACGCTTTTCATTTTTGTATTTAAATTTTGGAGATATTTTTAATAAATATGTCTCAAATACATGTATTTATGCAGACTGGTGGGTTATTTTTTAAATTTTCAAATAAGGAAAAAAGCACTCCTGAGACTCCTGACAGCAAGCTCCCTTCCTACAGCTTTTTCTCATGGGCTGCCAGTGGTCCAATCTGCAGGTGCTGCGCTGTCAGCAGAGGTAACCAGAACTGCGGTGTCTCCCTCTGCTATTGGCTCTGTCCTGACTTGTTTCACAGCCCTGGCAACCAATTTAAGACCCTTGGATATATCATTAGCTGGTGTAAATTGTCATAGTGCCATGCAAGCCACTAACACTGGCAATGAGGCTCTGCCTTGCCATGCCTTGGTTTACTCTTGTGATGAAATGAGCAGAATTGGCTGCGCTTGCCAAGTGTATTGCATTGGGTAAATAATGAACAGATGCCAAACGCTCTGCGCTTCTCTGATGGGGGAAAAAACCCAAAACCCCACCAACTAAATGAAGCTGTAGGAATGGCTAAGAGTGGTGTTATATTCAGGAATCTTCACAGAGCTTGCAGGTGAATTATTAGGAAAGTGAGCTGTGGTAAAGACTGGTTACTCTTAATTCCTCATTAAAATATTTGCTTACAGATCTAAGTTCTGCTGAGCAGTTGTTTTGAAGTCATGGTAATGGGTACATTTGACTCACGTAATGTTTAACTCGCAGTATTCTATTTGCTCAAGGTTTCGAAAGTATTATAAGATCAAATGTGTGTTGTGGGAGAGAAAAAGTCAAACAATATCTGAATTCCAGTCAGGCTCCAGGAAGACACAAGACTCTTGCTTATCTATTAAAAAGTAAACATTTGCAGCTATATTTTGTGCATTACCAGTAGCTGCCAGCTACTCTTATACTGAATGACTGAAATTGCATTTTTTCCCTTAGAAAGCCATCAAGTCTCTGAAAATCAGTGTTATGCATAGAAACCTAACCCTACATAATGAGAGATACTTCTGCAAAAGAACTACTTGAAGCTTAGATTTTTTGTTGTTAAATAATTCTTTTTGTATTAATCTGATTGCGCAGATTTTGCTGGCCACGCTGCAAAGGACAGTGCTGTACAAGCTTTAAGGAAGAGTTGCCATGCAAATGATGAGAGCAAAAAACCAGCAAAGTCAGCCCCCTTGGATGGCTTCCATGGCTGCTTACTCGCTTTATCCTTCATACTGCAGCAAACTGAGAACCAGAAGGAGCAGTGATATGACTAACCTTAGAAGAGGAGGGTGCAAGAGGCACAAGCTATCCCCAACTCATAGAGAGTTAGGGTGCTGCTGTGGTGGGAAGAGATGAGTGAGCAAGGATGGGGGCTCAAGGAGGCATCCTGGGAGAAGGGGGACAGTCTCAGAGGAAACCTGAAGCAAACCCACAAGGCCTGAACTCCTGGTGGCTCCAGGGACTGAGGTTTTAAGCCTGGCCATAAAAATACAGCTGCAGGCTTGCAAGTGCTCAATTTTAGTCACCGGTGATAAAATTGTCACCGAAAGGAACTGTGTTTATGGGAGGGTGGGTGTTTATAAACTCTTCATATTTCTTGGAAGGCTAGACATGCTCAGCAGGCAGTGCCTTCCTCTGAAGCCACAGCAGAAAGCAATGCCCACATCCGTGGGGTGAGCCCTGGGAGGACTCGGGCTGTTTTGTGCTTTCCAAGATTAACACCTGCAGCATTGTTACCCCAGCACAGAGAGGGACCTCCTTCCAAAATATGAGTCAGGGAATCTAATGTGCTGCCCTCCAAATGAAATTAATCAACAGCACAGAGAGCTGAGCCTGCAGGGAGGGGAAAAGTGGTGAGCACCAGCTGCAGAAATGATGGTGGAGAGACCAGCTGGACGGGGGTACGCTGTGATCTGCTCCTGCTCTGCCGCGGTAGGGCCGTGGCTAAGCCTGTTCTCATCTTCATGTCCCTCCTTCCCCATCCTTCCTCCAGTCTATTTAGGTAATGAATGACTTAAGGCAGGGCCTGTCTTTTCTTGACAGTGTGTATGTGTACAGTGACCAACATAAAAGACTTGTGATTTCATCTGGGACTGCTTCTCCAGTTCAAGAAGCATCCAAAATATGTGTTTAAGCTCCAAGTAATTAATCTCTAAGTGGTATCTGCTGATGGAAGGTGGAAGTCCCCTCAGTTATGCAGAAATCACAGTTTCTGTTCAGAGTTAGTGCTTCCACATTAAACCAAACACTTAAGGATCTTTGAGAAGTTTGGTCTCAAGTGCAAAGGGTGTGTAGAGAGGGTTTTATACTTTGAACACGTTGTTGTGAACCTACAGCGCTCCAGTCTGCAGTCCTGCGTATGTATGGCACGCTTCCCTAGTACTTGACAAACTCTTACAGTCTCTTGATGGGGATTTTTTGATAAGACTTCGCGTTCCCATAATGTTTGTTCCAATTGCTCTCACCTTCCCAGAAGCACTGGACTAGGCAGAGGTATTTAAAACAGCCACCTGTGGGTTTTGTTTTTCTCTCACCCAACTATGTCATGGCTGCATCTCATACTTGTGTCGAATCTCGGTGGCTGCTCAGGGGATATGTTTCCCATGTGGTCCCTCAAGGGGCTCCCCTCTGGATGAATGCTAAAGGCATTTTCTCCACATCACTGGTGGCAAATTGCAGGCCCTGCTGTGAACGGTGGCACTGCTTTCATTCATCTGAAATCGACACGGACTCAGTCCTTCAGTCTCTGTTTTAGTTTATCTCCTGTTTAGTAATGAATGAGACCACCAAGTCTGTGCTGGAAGTTCTGAGAAGTTGGTTTTACACCAGGCCACCCAGAAGCCAAGCAGCAAGAACAGAAATGTCGTGGCAATGAAGATATCCTTGCAGATTTTCTGCAGCTTTGTGCTGCTGTACAGCACATATCACAGAATCACAGAATCACAGAATAGTAGGGGTTGGAAGGGACCTCTGTGGGTCATCTAGTCCAACCCCCCTGCCGAAGCAGGGTCACCTACAGCAGGATGCACAGGACCTTGTCCAGGCGGGTCT
>Ga0065711_1002693_pt1 | contig 32148 bp, 12 predicted proteins | sample Hoacrofraction12_FD_59098 | JGI IMG/M metagenome (GOLD analysis project Ga0065711, IMG submission 59098) | Hoatzin crop microbial communities from Cojedes, Venezuela - Epithelial fraction 12 v2 (version 2) | ecosystem: Host-associated > Birds > Digestive system > Esophagus > Crop | place... | reverse complement strand
TCTGGCCCAGGCTGCCCAGGGAGGCTGTGGAGTCTCCTTCTCTGGAGATATTCCAGCCCCGCCTGGACGCGGTGCTGTGCAGCCTGCTCTGGGTGACCCACAGAGGTCCCTGCCAACCCCCACCATTCTGTGATTCTGTGATTCTGTAATACGGGGTTGAAGCACCAAGGGTTCCTGCTCCGCTCTGTCCCTCCCAAGGCGATCCAGGGGTGAAACTCGCTGTGCTGCGGTGAAAATGACTCTGTGCGTGTGCTTCTTACAGATGCACCTGTTTGAGCACTGTGGTCCAGGTGCCTCACAATCATCCAGCTTGAAGGACCTGTGGTGAGTTTGGAATTTGGAGCGCCTTGGGTTATCTGAAGGACTCCACGTATGAGATGTCTGAACCCTCTTGAGCTTCCCTCTCTCCCACTGTGGCACCTTGCACCTCTGGTTAAACCTGTTGTTCAGGTACTGTTAAAAAATGACCAGGTGTTGAAAGATGAAAACCCCTAATCCAGAAAAGGCAGAACCCATCAGCATTGAATCTGAGTGCCTTTTGGAACAAAGTCCATTTAAATTTTATCTGATCTTAATCTGTAAGACTCTGGACAGAACAGATTATTACATCTCATGAAGTCCTGCATCTTCAAAACTTAGCATTCATGTCACTGTCCCCTTCATGGCTGATACCAGAAGAAAAATTGTCTCCCCATAGAGCTGTGTGTCATTTTAGAATGTGATTTCACCCTGCATTACAATGTAGTAGACTTCTACTGGTCTAGAAGAGAGTGAAGGATTTCCAAGTTTCAGAGTTATCTCCACACTGACTCTAGCTCTCAGCTTGTAGCATGGGAAGATGGACAGATTTCTTTACAAGCAGTGACCCCAAAGCTGTTTTTGCAGGTACAGCAGCTCTTCCTGCGTGGGTCAGCCTGTCTTGGCCTTTTCATCATATCTTAATTACTGGTTTGGTTAAAAAGAGGGTAATATTGCATATTAAGTCAACAGAGTTACTGTCAGGGTAGTATTAAATAACGTTTACTGGGGGTTTTTTTTACTGTCCTATTTTTTATTTACTGTTACTGGAAAGCATGAAGGATTCCTGGAGTACTAAGTGTTGTTACTACAAATGCAGCTTTAAAAAATCTGGAAAAAATATCTTTAATATGTATTTTTTATTGTATAAAACTTATACATCCTTATAAAATGAATTTTGGCCCTGGAAAGACAACACAAATTGGAAAGTATAGCTAGAGATTAAAAAACTGCTGGGAGTTCCAGGATCAAAATTTGTAGTTAAGAGAGTGTTGGTAACAGAGTAACAGAAAATTTTGGTTAGAATTAGATTTCTGGTACTCATGGTGTCTTCCAGCAGCCTCTACATAAAATATATTAAAAGCTGTGGTTTTCCTGCCATATATGATTATGCCAAATCTTATTTACATAGATATGTGTGTATTTATATTAACCATCAAGAGGATGTTCAAAGCTGGCATCTCATATTAAAACCTCTGTGTGCTCTGTCAGTGATGACTCAAATCTGGTGTTGTCCCAGTTCAGCCCACTTGATGGGGATCTGCAAGACTGGTTGTTACCAGCCAAGAGTCTTTTATGTAAATGTTAACGTATCTTTTTCTCATCCTTTTACAAATTCAGTTACCTGGGTGATTTACCTGAAATACCCTTTCTTCTTTCACTGTTTTGTAACTTATCTTCAGCGCTGGGCAAACTACGCATACTTTGACTGCAGGTGTTTGTGGTAAACAGAACTGTCTGGTTATGCACTGTGAACTGCACGATTTGGTCTTTAGTAAGAGATAAAATTTGCATATAATGCAATTTTCCATGGACTAGTGGGTCACTGAAAGTAAAGAATATGAATTAAAAGGTGAAAGTACAGGGTAGAAAAAAAAATATTCCTTATTTTCTAATTCTCAGCTTCCACACCTGTGCTTATAGACAGCTAGGAAATGTTCTCAGAGCCACTATGCTGTTACAGAATATAGATACAGGGTTACACATTTATTTATATGTATTCATGCAATATGAAATGTTATAAATAATGTTATAACTTTTGATATTCACAAGTATTTTGAGTCTTTTACATTTTATTCAGTAGCTATCGTAGTCTAGAGCCGAGTAAGATCAGACTTCAATATTTAAAGAATGTCTCTCTAAATCTTATTTGAAATGCCTACGGGAACCTGGACAAATCACTTGCAAAAATAGCCCTTTCCTCAGGTTTATGTAACTAATAGAACATTAACCAGTGTAAGATTAGTTGCCAGGTACTCTGTGCTATGCCTTAATGATGTGGTGATGATTCTGTCGTGTTCTTTGCTTTTGAATTAACTTTGTTTTAAAAAGATGTAATGTGTTTGAGGTTTTTCCTTTAAGACTAGATGCTTGAAAGCAGAGATTTAAAGAATTAAGTAAGTAACTTCTCTTCTTGTTCTAGAAAAAGTTCCTGAAGTTAATACAATTCCAATGTCTTTTCATTTCCCACTCCAGACCTTACTTATTTTATGCTGACAGTTCCGGAATGAGTGGAGCAGGATCATGTGGTCTTTTGCATATGCGCATATTATTGATGACCATTGTGCAGAGTTTGCTAATGGCATTTTTATGGCCTAAAAGGAAAGGGTTGCTTATTTAAGAGAATATTGTTATGACCTGATTGTATTTTTTCATAACAATTTTTTATACATTTTCTTTTTTTCCTTTCAGTTTTGCTTTACAAATCAAGTTTCTTCAGAAGAGGAAGCAGGGCTTTCCTTTCCAGAGAGCCTATGTTGATTCACTTGTCACACTGAGAGACACTCTGTTAGTTGTCCTCAAGTTCTGTATCAGAACATGCCATCACAGAGCTGTACGCTCCTTGTGATGGCCGCACACTGCAAGAGGGGATCTGACTAGTTCCTGCCCTGCTTGGAGACCAGCATACGTGTGCTTCCATTTGCCAGTTCAAAGCTGTTTCTTCGCAAGTGAACTCGGAAACAAGCAAGCTTGAGGTGCTCTTTCCGAGAAGCAAATGACTTATGCCAGCCTTGTCACTAGCTGAATGGCTTTCACAGCGCTCCGGCTCTGTGGGCCTTTGTTAGTAGCCACACTGGGAACCGTTGACCCACAACGTTAATGTTGAGTGTGTTGTGTTTTAAGGTTTTGAGGAAAATGCAGAGACGGCATAGCAGCAACACTGATAACGTTCCTCCTGAAAGGTAAATCTTTTTCCTTCTTTTTTCCTCCATTTCCCTCTCCAGAGGGGAATGTTCTGATTTAAGTATATGGTATATTTTAGAAGACGAAAGCTAAAAATTGGGAAAGGCATATGCTACTTGTGCATGTAGTGTGTCCAGGCTTTTTGCTCGAGTTCAGAGAGGTTAGAGACAGATTTACTTTCCTCCTGCATGTCAGTTCTCGACTCCTACCAACTACAGTGTTTCAGGTTTCATGATCCAGTATGGCAATGGAGACAGTTGGCTTAGCGTAGGCAGGACGTTTTGGATCTCTAGAAGAGCGGTTCATGGCACAGTCCTGTGGGGATCCTGAGCACTGTCAGTCTGAAAGGATCAAGCTGTATGAACAGAGGCTATTTATACTTCTGTTATTAAGGTGTTTAAAAAGTCTGCTGGTCTGAAGCTCTCAACTACTATGACTCAGTATTTTATGAAGATTTTGGGTGATCCTTTACATCGTCCCAGAGTCTGTATCTAGCTTCATATATGTGAATATTTAGAAGCAGAATACCTCTAATTCATTTCTGTAATTATAACATCAGCAAGGGAGGCTTGCCACTGTTGTTGTTCTGGTACTAAATATTCCCTTGTGTTTTCCCAGGGTTAGAGCTTGACTTTTTTTTTTTCTCTAAAGAAGAAACTAATCTAATTACTCTAAGACAAAGATGGAACTAACGAATTTCATTGCTCTGGCTGAGCTGAGATTGTAAGTGAAAGACCGTGATCACAAGCAGTCACTAAGTATTTCTTAGTGGCTTTTCAGGTGGAGGTGAAGCTTGATGTCATGACCACTGCTAGCATGGTACCATTCTTGATTTCAGGGGAAAAGAAAGCCACCTTCAATTTTTCCCTGTGATGCTGCCCAAGCCTCAGTGTAGTCTGTGGGGTTTATATCAGCAGGCAAGCCTGGGGCTTGAGAGGCACATCAGATGTTGCGTGGGCCCTCTCATCTGCATTGTAAAGCGCTCCAAGTCTGTACAAACTTGTAAGATGCTTTGGGGTGTGTTTGAATGGTTAAAACATATTTGTGATAGGTGTCTGTTCTTGAGTGCAAAAGGTAAGCAGAGTAGTGTCAGTTGGTTTTTATAAATGCTTCTGATTTTTTAACAGGATAAGTACATATTGTCAGTAACATAGGCTGAAGGTTTTCTAACTGTAGAATGAAATGTTGTTGCCGCTGGTCTTCACTTCTGCTAACTTCAGTAGACTCAGAATTTCATCCTTGTTTACTTGGTTTTAAATATGTCCCTGATTAATCCCTTCCTGCTGAAAGTGCAGTCGTGTATCTGGTAGTACTGTTCCAAGCAATACTTGTGTCTTTGTCTGTAACACTGGGTTCCACCTAATTTGTTTGTTATGTTCCCACACGTACTGTCACATTGTGTCCCATCTTGTGTATACGTCTCTCAATTGTAATGTTAGGTGTAAAATCCAAGATCTGGTTGACGAATATTTTGAACCAAAAAGAGGTGTGCAGTACCTTGTTGACTTGATTCCTTGCTGGAGCCTGTGGAGAGACATTGGGATTGGGGTGTAGCTATAAAAAGCCTTATTAAGAGTTTACTTAGTGGGAAGGTGTTCCCAGAGAGGTTTGAAGCTATCTCCAGAGTGAGATGAAAGGCAGAGCTCTGTGCCCTGTAAGATGCCTTGGGAGGCTTTTGAACCCAGGGGAGAGAGGGTTAAGGGCCCTGTATGTGCCTCCATGTGCTGTCTCAGCTTGTGACCACTATTTCTAAAGTTAGAGATCTCCAAGGATTAAAATCAAGAAAGACCGAAGCTCTGCAACATGCCTTATTTGTGGGCTTTGCCTCTTGCTGAGCTTTATTCTTTACTCTCCTTTTGCAAGTTAGAGACGTATTTGCTGTCTGCCAAGCATTTACTGCCTAATGAGTGTTTGACTTCTTACCTGTATTGTTCCCCATCATCTAAACTTTACATGTATTCATTTCAGAACCACAGTGCCGAGTTCAGACGAAGAAAGCCTATTTTCTTTTGGTATTAGGATGAAGATATTTAAGACTTCCTTTTTGGAATCTGGCTATAATCCAGAAAGCTCAGGAAAGAATCAGTGCCAGATCTAATTCTGCCCAGTAGTTTGGGTACACCCATGTCCAGTTTGCTGAGAATATCAAGATAAAACAATTTCTCTTAACCCGTGAGCACATCCTTCACTGATAGTATTTGTTGGGTCAGGGACACACAAGCAGCTCTCAACACTTTTCTCCCCCAGTTGTCTTTGTCTCTTGTTTGTGTTATTCATCAGTAGACACGTAGCAATCATCCCTAAATAAAGACAGAAGATTTTAGGGGTAGGCCATTTATTTGATTTGGCTTGATTAATTGGGTTGCGTATAATGTGACCTGTCTTGGTTGCACTGTGTAAAGTTACAGGGGTTTTTATATGTTTTTCTTTAAATATTAAAATAATTATAGCAGATGTTGAATTTGGTATCAGGTGTGTTATGTCTTTGGTTCCTCCAAAAGTAAAGGGGGTGTTTAGGAACTCTGTTCCCTAGGTGAAGGAACTCGTGCATTTTCATCAGTTCTTCAGAACTACTCTTATCTTATCTTAGGAGTCTGGTTACTCGCCTCTAGTTGTGCAACTGTGACTTTCCAACAGCAAATAGAGGGAAAAACATCTGTCATTTGGAGATCTGCGTATTCTGATAGTGTGTGAGGAACTCTTAAAAGACTACAGTCAGGACTGGGCTAAAGGACTGTGAAGTGCTGTGGCAGTCATTTTTGTTTAATCACTTTTGTCTAATCTCCATCCACTGCAGAAACCGGAGCCAAACAGTCAGTTCTGAAACCAGCGTGGATGAAAGTGGAGTTTTTGAAAGTCTGAAGGCTGAAGCTTCCTCACCACAACAGCTGTTCTCAGGCCTGGCAGGTATCCCGTCGGGCACCATCACAGCCACACCGTTCCAGACAGGTTTGGTTCTGGGCTCTTCAGCAGGAGGTGGGGAAGTATTCATTCAGATGCCAGCCCCAAGAGAGGAAGGGACCAGTCGTACAGAAGGAGCCCCGTTTCACCACCGGCAAGCTTCCCATCATTTCCACCATGGCCACCACCGGGGTGCATCTCTACTGCACATGGCAGGAGGAGACCGCCATGGGCATGCTGAGGAAGGCAGTGACGAACAGGCTGGGACTCCAGCCCCAGCTCTTTCAGAGTTAAAAGCTGTGATTGGTTGGCTGCAGAAGGGACTTCCCTTCATCTTGATCCTCCTGGCTAAAGTTTGTTTCCAGCATAAGCTTGGTAAGCATCTGTCCTTTCAGGATGGTAAGTGTGTTAGAGGATGGTTAGGAAGCTTTATCATGCTGTGGTGTCTGATATATTTATCCACGTGACAGTGTCTAGAGGTAGTCTGCCATGAAGGGGACTTATTTAAATTCGTGGGATAACACACTTGATAAATTCATCCTACTTTCCGTATGAGCTGTTTTCATCTGTGTCAGTCCCATCTGTTTCCTGTCCTGACCTGTGGGAGGTCGGTTGTGTACCTTTTCCTAATCTCTCCTTGACATTCCTGCAGGGGCTGAGGACGTTACCAAGGCTTCTCACTCAGACGTCTCTCCAGGAGGGGTGGGGAGAGCTTGCATTAGTGATTACCAAAGGCTTCTGTGTAGCACAGAAGGGTTCAGGGGGATGAGATGCTTGTATAGCTGGAAGGATGGTGGTTGTGAAATCGAGCCAAACAGCATCAGCAGTTACATCTTACAGTCGAGATCTTCAGAGTTCCCGAAAGAATGTGTCTATGGAGCTTTCTTTAATGGCACCTGAGAATTTCAGCCCCTCAGTGGTCATGTAAAATGTATTCATCTAATCCTTCTCTTGCTATGAAATTGTATGTGTGGCATGTCTGAGGATCCTTACTCATTCTGGGAGCAGTATGCTGAGATTGTTATCCCAGGGAAGCCAATGGTGCTTTATTTTAGTCCACTTACTGCTCTACCAGTATTCCCAAAACCAGGTATTAATTCATGTCAGCAACATCTTGCTCTTTTGACCTGGTGTCCTAGACAGTTTTGATAGTGTGCCCTGTCCTCCACGAGCTGCTGAACCGCTGTTGTAATACTGTCATCTAGCTAGTTCTGTCTGCACAATGCAGCCGCAACTTGCAGCACTTCTGTTCTCCGTCGGCACAGAACCTGATATTAGGATGGAGTGTCTGCATTGGGCTGGGTGGCAAGTGCTCACTGTTGTAGCTTCATTTTCATTTAGCTTGAATTTGAACTTAACATGAGTCCAGTCTGCCCTGTTTTAGTCACCTATATATTTTAATTCCCAGTGCATCCAGAAAATCGCCCAGTATGTTTTTTGCTAAGCTTGAGATGCTGACATCCAATGGCTTAGGACTGAAGATCCTCCTGCCCAGCCGTACATACTTTGACAGTGTCTTTCCCTGCAGGGATTGCCGTGTGCATTGGTATGGCCAGCACATTCGCATATGCCAACTCAACACTCCGAGAACAGGTTGCTCTGAAGGTGAGTACAGCATGTTACTCTCTTACGTTCCCAAGCGATGATGCTCTTTAAACAGTGTCTAGGTTGAACCTTCTTTTGCAAAGTAGGGATGAATGCCGTTATATGAATACAGATCTGTCAGAAAAAGAGTACCGTCCCATAATCCTCAGCTCCTCTTCCTACCTCTCCCCATGATGCTCTCCCACTGTTTCTTTCCATCCTGCTCTTCTGTAGAAGTGTGGCTTAGTAAAATGAAGACAGGAAAAGTCAGGGAGATTGTCGTCTGCTTCTGGCTCTGCCACTGACTGGCAGTGCGTCTTCAAGCACCTTTCTGCGTCTTGGTTTCTCAGTATGTACAGCAGAGGTGCTGAAACCTAGTTCACTAGTTAATGATAACATTTAATTTGTTAGCATTTAGATAATGTTTTGAGATGTTCAGCTGAAGGATTTTGTAGATGTATTGCTTGTTAGTATCTTTAAATGCTCTGTTGATAATATGCTTAGAATATAAGAAACCAGCAGATCTTTTGAGGTCTTATGATCTTCAGTGTCAGCAGAATACTTCCACAGCACTAAAAGCACAAGCCTAGAATAGCTTTTTTGTGGAAATGAGATGGGTGGCACAAGTGTGTTCCAGCAGCTGTGGAATAAATGTGACACAATGCAGAATGAACCGATAAATTGCACCATCGTGTAATAGATTGCTGTTGCCTTGCACTTTGCACCTCTGTCTTTCCAGCAGTGTGCCCCTTAATCTGCCTGCTTTAGATCTCAACCTAACGTCCCTGGCTGTTGACGAGCAATTTTCTTAATAAATCAGCTCACAAGAAAAATGCTGGGGTTTTTTTCCTCCTAGGAGTAAAATTTACTCTCTAAAATTACGCTGGGCCAAGACTCAGGACAAAGTTTTCTGCCATCCAGCTTCTGTCTGTAATGTTCCTCGTCTTTTGAAATGCAAAATTTGTGCTTCTTTTGACTTTTAATTATTCCTTCAATCAAAAATGTGTGTTCTAGAACCTCCATGCATTCAGATAACATTCATATCTGCTGCATGTAGTGGTGGGTTATGTTATATTTGATTTAACTAAGCCTTCTTGTAAGCGGCTTTGTATCTATTTGCAAAACACCTCTTTCATGAAGCATCATTTCAGACAGGTGGCAGCTCAGAATTATAGTACAATATGTGGAACTGACTTTTTTTAAATCTGCTTGTCAAACTGCATGTTAAATATCAGGAGAATGTAGATGTCCCAGGAAAGATCCCAACTTTGAAAACTGTGTTCTGCAAGTAAGAGTGTCATTTTCACCCATGTATTTCAATTAATTTCTCTGAAGTTACATTCTTTGCAAAGGTTAGGTGAGTGAGAGCCACCTCTGCTTGTGTTTATGTATGTCTTTACCTAGCAGCCTGAGTCTTAGTCCAATGTAAATAGACTAATTACTGAACACTTAGTTGCATGTGCGTCTCCTGGGTTGGTCTTGCATTTTTTCAGTAGTTGAAGGCTCAGTGCAACCCTGGAGACTTTGAATTTATCTTTATTTCTTTTTCTTGCTCAGGAGAAGAGGTCAGTGTTGGTTGTCTTCTGGATCCTGGCCTTTCTCACCGGAAACACGCTGTACTTGCTGTACACATTCAGCTCTCAGCAGCTGTACAACAGGTGGGCAAAATTTACATTGTACCTGAGGGAAGCAGGTGATAATTGCCAGGGAGGAAAGGAGGCAAGCCTGCTTTTCCCCACACTTTGAGAGGAAGTGTGCATACTCAAGGTCTTTCAACAGCAGAAAAGAATGTGTACGTCGCTTCTACCAGTGGACTATGCTCCTAGCAATAAATGACATAGCCAGCGTCTGAATGGGCCGGGGTGTGATGGTATACCACAGTGCTGCTGTTTGAAACATGGACACTTGCAATTTTCTTATGTATCGAAGCAGGGAGGATACTTCAAATTTTATAGTGGGACTTCTGAATTGCCATTTTGACCGCTGTGACTGAACATGAGGAGCAGGTGATGGAAGCAGATCAGAAATCGACCCACTGATTTTCCTCTTTCTGTAATATTTTATTTTCTCTTCAGTCTATCAAGCCTTGAGTCTATTACAGGAGATATACTGGAGATGAAATAGTAGTGTTTTACTCCAGTGTCCTCAGGGCTTGGAGGCATTTGGTTCTTAGGTAATTAAATAGCCTCCACTTTCAAATTCTGACTGAAGTGGTTCTCAAATACAGACAGAAAAGTTAGTACCCATGGATTTGGTTAAGTACTATGCCTGCTTGTTATAAAGCAGGGATTAAATGACAGATAGGAAGCAAAGATACAGAAGTTAAGCAGGGGGTTGTTAGTAAACAGGAAGAAATGGCAAGCGTAGTTACTTGAAAAAGTAGTGTGATGTTACTAGCTAAAACCATATGAGTTGTCTTCCTAAAGAAATTTTTATTTGTCCCACTGAAGAGGACTTAGAACTTCAGACTGAAAATACAATGTGTATAATGTGCATCATCAACATCAGTTGAGTAGTGGCTAGATGCCTCTTGGGTATGTTTGTTCTGTGGTTTATTTCATTGCTTCCCTGCTTCTTCCTACCACTACTGACTATGCAGTGGAAGAGACAAGGTCTGCCCACAACCCTGCTATCCTTTGGAATTGCCCCTAATGTATTTGGGTTTGATCATTGGAAAGCTGTGTATGTAAATGCTGCTAGAAGGGGGAAGAGATGAGAAGGCTTGTATGTGTGGGTCCAGATGAGAGATGGCAAGCCATGCGATACCCTGTGTAGGGCTTGTGGGAGGGAATGGAAGAGAAGAAACAGGTATGGCAAAAAGGTGAGAATGCAGTAAGAAGAAATTTGTTTGCACCACAGGGAAACAGTGTATCTCTAAGAAGAAGGTTTGAGGTTAAAAGCATGAATGGGACTAGTTTAAAATATAGGATAGATCACTTGAAATAAAAGGGTTTCAGCAAACTGGGGCCATCCAACACACTGTTGAGGGCATGATTTATTGACAGTGAACAGAATAGGCAACGGCTTCGCTGGAAAGCCCTGTTCCTGCAAGTGGTGTGGTGGTGCCTGCTGTGTCATGCTTGGGCTACTGGATCTACTGCTTGCTGCGTGGGAATCTGTGACTATTCACGAGGCAGACCTGTAAAATTAGAAATAGCTGCTTTGATTTTGTTTCTTTCTGACTTATTTTTCATTTCCTGATTTATTTACTTTTTGCTTGTTTCTAGTGCATGAATAGTAGTAAAGTCTCTGATTCTGTTTCTGTTTTTAGGGTGTAATTTTACCTGTTGTGCTGTGCCAGTGTTGTGAGTATTTTAAATTCATGTTCAGGTTTTTCATTCTGGGTTGGTTATTTTACTTTTGTGGTCTGATTTTTTTTTTTTGCTTAAGTTTTTGCTTTCTACAGTGAGGTGTTTGTAGGTAAATATCCTGAAGAGCAGTCCTGTTTTTTCAGTCTGAGTAGGGTCGAATCCTTATTGCTGCTTAGGTCAGTAGCTCCTGTCCATTGCTACCTGGAGTTCTGCTGTCCTGCACTTGCCTTCTTTAAAGGCCAAATGTTCATCCCAGTCAATAACATTATGTAAGGTGTACTACCTTTCTGGATCTTTGGTTCAGGTAAGAGTTGCTAATTAACACAGCCCAGCTCTTTGTCTGCTTCAGAGAGCGGCAAGCCACTGTCGGAGCATGACACATCTGAAGTTCTGACCTTCTGCCATGTCTAATACAGTGCTTCCTTTGTCACCAGTTTGCTTCACATGCAAGTAGCTTTAGAGACTGCTGGCCCTGCAGAAGATCTACCTGTGGCAAGCCAGCCTCAGAGGAGCAAGACACAGTGGTCTTGCCTCAGCCATGGCTTCCCCAAGGAATCGTGACTACTGATGACTTCAAAGGATATGCTTTTACAATCAGATCTGATAGAGCAAGCCTGTAGGCCAAAGGCACTGGCATTAGACCAGAGGCTCTTTTACAGCGTGGATTGCAGGTTATGGAGATTGCAGTCTTCTGAAACAGATTTTGTAGATGTTTGGGTCCTGTTTTGTGATAGTGCGCAAACCTGCTGACCTCAGTAAAAATGGGCAAGAACAGTCAAAGTCAAGAGGCCCAGAGGAACCATGGGACTAATATGCATGTCTTGTTCCTGTTGCCCTTGAGAACTTCACTGAAGTTCAGTGCAGTTTCTAGGCTTTCTCTGCCCAGCAGCGGATACAGCTGGTATCAAGCAACTTAAGTGAGGTTCTCCTTATTGGTATTTGAGCCTTGTTGTCATGCCTTTCAGCCTCATATTTCTGAAACCCAACCTTGAGAAGCTGGACTTCTTCGACCTGATGTGGATTGTGGGGATTGCAGACTTTGTGCTGAAGTACCTCACCATCGCGTTGAAATGCCTAATTGTTGCCCTGCCCAAGATCATCCTAGCTGTCAAGTCAAAGGTAAGAGCCTCTTTTCTTCTTCATATACAGATGTTTGATAATCTGATACCTTTACAACATGTTTGCAGCATGAAATATGGGTGGAAGAATAAAAATAATAAAATCTCTGATAAAACTTTGACAGAAAGTCACCTGGGTAGTGAGTTTTGGGTTTTGAGCCACTGCAGATGTGAGCGAGGTTTTGGTAACACCAGCAGGTAAAGTCCAGAGAGAGAGAGGTAAGCATTGCTGGAGAAGGAATAGGTACTTGCAGCGAGATAACGGCTTTTCTGGTTGACTTTGTTCCAAGTCTTGTTTTCTGAGTCACCTCTGTAAATAGATATTTCTGAAGCACAAATCTCTTCATTTAATGGAAAGCAGTTACAAGTTCTTGTCTCTTCGGCTTTCCACTTGCATCAAAGAAGTAACAGTACTAAATTGAAGCTACTGATGCCACAGAAGACAGCACCAGTTCTAACCATGGGTGAAGAAATATTTTAACTAAATGGTTAACGTACTTAAACGTTTATAAAATCATACATAGACGAGGCTGACTTTTGAAGCTTTCTCACTACATTCACTCTCTTAAAATACCTTTTTGTGTTTTTTTACTCTTACAGATCTGTCATGCTGCCCCTTCCTCCACTTTGTAGTGTCTACATTTCAGTGGCAAATGTAGCAATGTGTATTATTTATATTTGATAAAGAAACTTTCTGGCAGCTGTTGGGATAAAAGGCACTATATAGATGCAAGATATTATCATTAATTGCAGAAAGTCTCGGGCAGGGCACTTAGTAGGATATCTAAACTGGGAATAGTTTTGCTTACAAATGACATGGGTGGCAGGGGAGTTGAGCAGTTTGTTCCTGCACAGCAGGGCTATTTGAGATGGTTATTAATTTATTTCTGGCAATTGTCCAGCTCTTTTTTTTCATCCTTTCTTCCTCTATTATTATTATTATTTTATTTTGGGAGATTAATGTGCTAGGTCAGAGCATAATCCAGCCTGGGGAAGGAGGGAAAAGCAATGTAAATAGTCTTCCCAAGATAAATTGCAGTGTTGGAAAAGGTTCACAGCCTTTGCTTGCTTGTCTGAGAGCTATCCCAAGTACTCATTAATCCTTGTCGGGAGAGAAGAAAGAGAAGGGGGTCTTTATTTGCAGCTACAGTGGGAGGCTGGTAAGATCACATCTGTCAAGGGCCTATAATGACTCAGAGCACAGATGCTTCATTTTTAATACCTTTTTCTGGATAGCAATATTTCTCACTTTTTCCAAGTCTCTTTTTGTCTTAGGATGTTGTTGATGGTCTCACTGTCCCTTGACATCTGAGACTGCTGTTACCTACCACTATGGATCTGGCTTTATTTTTATCCCCCTCTCTACACTGCAACTATTAAGCCAACCAGGGATGAGATCTGCTGTAACAAATTAAGCAAGATCAAACTGGGATGGGAGAGCTCCAAGAGAACCCTAGGATGCCATAGAAATTGTAATTGGTAACCACATAGCTGAGCTCTTTCCCTGAGCCTGATGACCCAGCTTACTTCTACAGGCCAGCACAATGCTACTCACTTATTTTTCAGCTGAGTTTCTTTTAAATGTAAACTTTTTCTGAGTTAGAACAGTTCTATTGCACTTTAGGCACATTAACTTTCACCACATTCTTATCAAGTTATTTGCTATCTGTTATTGTAATACTTGCCAGATACAAAGTTATTGTCTTCCTCCCCATGTGCTTCTAGTAGTGTATCTGCTTGAAGACTAGCTCCTAGTTTATGAACTTCTGGATGGCTGTCGCTTGATGGTAGCAGGAAGCAAGCTGCTGGAGAAATACGAATTAAACTCACGGAGTAGAGCTAGAAGATTTTTTCAAGATGTATATACTGAGAACTCTTCTGCCAATATAACTAGTCAGAACAACAGCCTCTAGCTCCCCATAATACAGGGCCTGAAGTGGAGATTGCTGCACTGTCAGGGATAGAGTTTAGCACAGCTGTGAATGGGATAGAGGTATTTAATGTTGAGCTTCCTTGTAGGACCTTCTTGCTGGTGGTCAGTAATAGACGATAAAACTTGCCCGTGGATGGGATGTCAGGGACTTTGATTGTTCTGTTTTCAAACTCTAAGCAGGCTCTTCAGATGCTCCTCATCTTGGAAGTTCAAAGGCACTTCCAAAGTTAGTCTGGCTTTCCATGCCACTCCTTGCGATTCTAGTCTTCTTTGAATACTGTGTGGTTTTCACTGATGCTTGCATAGCCTCTCTAGTATGAGGCATCTCCTCCAAATGTCCTCCTTCTAAGTGTCTTACCTCTCCATATCCATTGTGATTAGAACAAGATCAGATTCTTTTCTTTTTTCTTTTACACATCAAAGTCTTCGTATCTCTCCCAGTCTTCTCTGTAGACTGAGTAACACCGATTTTTGGAGTCTCTTCTCAGAGATCATTCATTCCAGATCTTATTGTCTGCTGGATGGTCTTCATTCCCCCCTGTTTTCTGGACCATTTCTCCAGTCTGTCAAGATGAGTTTGGATTATAATTCTTTCCAGTGCGTTTACAGCCTGTCCCAGTTTAGTGTCAACTGCACATTTGATAAGCCTACTCTGTTCCATCAAGATCGTTAGTGAAAACAGGGAGTAGTACTAAACTCTGCTTACCTCAGTCAGATGCATCTTTTCATTTTGGCAGTGAATAGATTTAAAAATTTGAGCTAGAGAACTCAGTTCTCCCAATCTAAAGTACCTGGGTCACATATTCCTAGTATGGCCCTGTCCTAGTTTCAGCAGGCCCCATCACAGGAAGGGCAACATTTGGTTTAAGATAACATCGAGAACCATCTTGAATTTATAGCATCAGTTTATGCTGTTACTGAGAAAAAGCAAACTAAAATTAAAAGGGAAAAAAAGAGGTTTGTCTTTGCAATCAGAGTACAGAGAGCAGTAAAGACAGTGATGAGTGCTTGAAGTGTGAAGCATGAAGACTGATATATTATCAGGATACAACTAGCCAGAGTTCCTCAAGCATGAATTACTCAGAAGTGGAATATCTCTGCAAGCAACCGCTCCAAAGAATGAGGGAAGATTGAAAATTTGATAAAATAATCCAAGACTTTCCCAGGTTCCAAACCAGCCCGGAAAACAGAGGTGCCGAGAAAGGCTGTGAGACTACAGTCACGCTGGAATGCAGGGAGAAAAGAGCTTGCGAATAGGGGAGAAAAGCAGAAAGAGGAAGGTAACCCCAACATCTGACTGCAGTCTTACACCCCTGCCATCAGCAGGAGGTTGTGGGAGAAGGAGCTAAAGATGTCCCTTCCTCCCCCCCGAGCTGCGATGGACACGTCAAGCTGAGTACAAGTTTTAATAGCAGCTGGGCTCATCATTTCTTTGGAAGGGGGGCTTGGCTCCCGCCCTGCATGCTGAAGGCTCTCCATTAAAAGAGGCAAATAAGATCATTTGGTTCAATATAAAATGAATTAAAGTAAATTAAACTGCAGGAGCCATGTGGCCTGTAGAGGCCTCCATTGTTGTACACTCATAAATGGCAGCTTTTCATTTTCACTGCTAAGGAATGACAGCTTGAAGGGGGTGGAATTAAAAATAGGGAAATAAATAATAAAAAGACACAGTTGCCAAAGATTTCGTTTACGAAATCCCAGGTGCCTGCAAGTCTCCCATCCCCTCCTCATGCTACTGTCAGCAATCTAAGCTGATATCCTGGACAATAAGCAGGGGGGGGAGCGAGGTGAAACAAAACGAAACCAAAAGAACTCTAAGAAACTGGTATCCCAGATTCCTTTTTATATGTATACCCCTATCTCTACAGAGGATAAAGATACCAAGGACACACTTCGTTCCAACAGTCTTAATGCCTGGCATATAAGAAAGACCCTGTGTAAGAATTTTCTTTGCATGCTTGATACAGATGTGCAGCCAAGTTACAAGGAGTTGCATTTCCAGAAGATTAAAAATTTGAAAGGAAAACACTAACATTTGTTTGTTGAAAATATGGTATGAAATTACTATTGATTAAGTACTTGTCAGTTCTGTCTGAAAGCTGGATCTAGACATTGCAAATGAGTTTTTTGTGGCAGGACTGCCATTACTCATGTGAAGTTTGTCTTTCTGCTACTCAAATGGTGTCAGGGGCGGGTATACAAATACTAATCCACATTAGCACTGCAGACTCCTCACTGCGTCTTTGAAAATATTTGCTTCGGCTCTGTTTTTGGTGGGTTGGTTGGATTTTTTGGTGCCTTTTTTTTTTTGAAGTACCATTTCATCCAATGTGGTTGGAGAAAACTCTGCCTGTATGTGGCAGCCATTCTTTACATGGTTTTGCACTTGGACTTTTGACCAGATATGTTTCTCAGGTGCATACCATGTTTCCTAGCGTGGATGGTTACAGCTCTACCATGTAAACTGGCACGCTAAGCTTTCCGTGTTCCTCCTGAAGCTGCACCTTGGACATGAAAGAAATATCAGAATGCCTTTTGCATGAAGTAGGATTTGGATCATTCAGCTGAAGAAAACTGTCTTAAGGCAATGTATTACAGTATCAGCTGACATGTGGTAACTGTCTTCTGTAAGTCTGAAGCTAGTAGGACTTGATTTTGAGTAGCCCCAGTGATCTTCCATGTTCTAATGGAGCACAAGCAAGTCCACAGTTACTTTGGTTATCTTTTCACCACCTGTTTCTGTCTCTGTGCACAGCCATGTACAACTGAACAGTTATGTAGGAAAATGAGCACTTTACCTTATAACAATTGGAATTGTTCTGCAGCCTGCCTGCATCTTGTGCCAGAGCTCAGCTCCATGGGATACCATGGTCCAAAATCCTGGTGCCCAGCCTTTGTCACCGGGCAGACTGACCCTTCCTCCACCACGTGACTGGTTGCACAAATGACTTGCATGCACAGAAGTTTTATGCTCCTTTATGCCAACAAGCTTTTCTCACACTGGGCACTCTTGTAGAACAACCCATGACATAGAACAACGTCCCTGCTTCTTCATCAGGGGAAAGAGGGCAAGCTGGAGCAGTCTGCTGCTTCCAAAGCACTTTCTCTAGGCCACAGGCTCTTCCAGAAGGCTCACATTAGGAGAGAAGGTGCCAGAGAGAAGTTGTGTTAATTGTGATGGTGGTGGCAGCAGGCCTAATGTCCCTGCAGCCTCTTTCATCATGGGACCAGATATTTATCAGTCTTTTAACATGGAGGTTGTGTACATTTTTTCATCCTGAGAAAACAGGGTCTCAGAGCGTTTAAGTCTTCTAGATGCTGATCAAAAAATACAGAAGCATTAAAAGAAGCACTGGGAGTGAGCACAAGATGTATTATAAGAGATCTTCCTGTTCCTTGTCTGTGCTCTCTTGCACTGTGCGATGTACAAGTTAATCCTAGTTCCTAGTCTTCTCTAATAGTGTGGCTAAAGCGGTGTTTTGAGATAGGTGATAGCCTGTCCTCTCATTACCTTCTCCTTGACGACGCTGGATGCTATTTGGGGGAGCTCACTCAGAAATAGATTCACTCTTCTTGGACAACAGTCTGAGCTTTGATCCTCTAGAGCCACAGGAGCTACATGACAGTCCTGCAGAGACTTTTCCCTATTGCAAACTGGGATAAATGTATTGTCCCAGCACCATAAGTGTGAGATTATTAATTAGGAAAGAAAAATACTAAGTAAAGCATAAGACTAAGTACTGAGGAACTGGGACTCTTTTCTGTCCTCTCCTTAACACACTTTGAAAGTCACTGCTACCAAACTTTTTAAAGGAATCATTGCTCTTAGGTGCCTTCTCAGTTTACGATGTCCAAGGTGTGACTTTCAGAAGTGCTCTGCACTAGCTAAACATCTCATTTTCCCCTCTAGCCTCACCTTGGAATTACTCCTCATTAGTCTTGCATGGATTTTCACCAGCATCCTCTGTGCCATAATCCTGTTTACTGCTTCTGCCCAACACTTTCTTATATTGGCAATATGACCTGAAATCTCAGCAGAGCCTGTTCTCCTCTGATCCAAATTGCCAGCAGGTCTCAGTTTTTTTCTAGCATTTTCCTGTTTTAGAATATGTCCTAACGCTGCTGGCAAGAGAAGAAGTGAGACTTGGAACTTCCCTTGAGTGCTAATCACAACTTACAGTTGCCTCATTGCAACTTCTCTCACTTCTCTTACATCCTATTTTAATTCCGCTGTGTAAAACCTTAGCATACCTTTCTTTTTCCTTCTGTGGAGGCACACATGCACACTTATGCAAAGCCTTATGTCAAAAGAGACTACAGAGTCAATGCTTGGTTAGGCTGTGTGGGAATTAGCATCACTTCTGCAGCTGTAATTTGCCCCCTTTGGTGTGTATATATTGTGAATCAATTTTTAATTACGTGATTCCATGTTATTTTTCTGTAAGACTTCTTCTGTCCATCACCAGTGTATACTGTGCCCCACAGATGAAGTAAGGTGAGGTACTGAAAGGAGCGGTTGGAGAAACTGGAAAGTGCATAGAGAACAAAGAGACCATTAGAAAAAGAAGAATGTTCTATAAGTTAAAGTTGAATGCTACACTGGAGAATCTAATTCCATCCTTTTCTTTGCCAAATAATTCCTATGTGATTCTAGAAAAGCCATGTACAGCTGCAAACTGAAGTCAGTGGTTTAGCTTTTAATGGTAATGCAATCTATAAAATTAAGTGCTTTATAAAAAGTCTAATCCCAGACATCTCAGCTTGGACACCAAAACCACCTTACCTTAAGCTTAGTCTTTGTGTTTCCAGTTTTAATATAGAAAATGCAGAGAGAATAGCTGTCCCTTATGTCAGCCAGCAAAGTGAAAATAAATTGGGGGTTATTTTAAGTCTTTTACTGTAGTGGTGATGTCATAAAAAGACTGAATAAATTTTAGTAGTTTTCTACTCTGAGCAGAGCTCAAATAGCAGGAAGTGATAGGATGCAAATCTGCCATCAAGTAATGAGGGCATAACAAAATACTAAAGGCACATGCTTAATGAGTACCACTCACCCTCTGTCAAAGAACAGCATGCGTTCACATCGTTACAGACAGTGTAATACTGCATGTACAGAAGGAAAATTGCAATTGTATGAAAATCCTGAATTCTGCTCTTCCAAAATAAATGCTTGATTTAAAGTATAAAAATGGTCTTTCTATGTGGCGAAGGAGGTAGAGGACAAGAGGATTATACTTGAGTCATTGACTTAATTTTTGACAAAACATTCGAAAAAAGGAATCAAAATTTCACCTTGTGGTATTCTCAAGGTTCATCAGTATAGTTGCTATAATTAGATCCACAGCACAGTCCTCTGCTGTTTGTGCTAATGAAGCGTTTGATAACAGGAGTAGACTGTCAGCTTTTACAGTAACTGACCCCACGGAGGAAGCAGGGTGAGCATTGTACTTACATTTTAGTTCAGCTTAACTCCAACCTCTTGCAAGGGCTTGATGAGAGCAGAGACTTTCCTAGTATCTGACTCTACCCTAACCAGGAGCAGTAACTTTGGGTAATATCCTGCTTAATCTCTGCAGACCAGCAAGGTGATATGCTTGCTCCCACACAGTCCAGTCATGCACTGGGGCTGGCTCACAGGCTCACCAAAAACAGCTTTCGCTGATCAGTCTCTATAGAGAGTGTATTCAAGAGAAGATTCCCCAATTTATTTACATGGGTTTTTATGAAATAGGAAAAGTCACCTGACAGAGGCAGGCCTTGCCTCATTTCAAGCTGTTGTTCCAAGTCAGCTGCACAGGAGAAATAATTGTATTTGTGCTTAATATAACACACAGTTCTTCCTAATATTGAGGAGAAATACTTTAGCTGAAGTTTTCAGACGAAATACAGCTTGAGACAAAGATTTGGCTTTGGAAACTTCAACCTAGATGGCCAAGATATAACAAAGCTGAAAAGCAGAAGACAGAAAAGTATATTGAGTGTGCTTACAAGTGATGGGTGCCGCCTGCAATAAGTTATTGCTATCAGAAGGCTAAGTTTTGCTGCTGAAATTGTAGGGAACAACCCTTGTTTTCTAAGCTGCTGGCTCAGAAGACCCCACTTCTGCTGCAGCCCTTTGTAGAATTACTTTTTATTCTCTAGACACTTTTCCTAGTTTAAAGAAGGACTGGTGTGTTGCCCTGAGGACCGAGATGCTTGACAAGCCTTACATTTCTGTAAGCATTTACTGTAGCACTAGTTCTCTACTAATGATGCTCAGCTATCCTGGTATTGCTTCCCTCCTCCTAGCTCTAAGCACTCTGAGCTTATCAACAGGCCTCCCTTAAATGGTCAAGTGGTGGAGAGATGCACCAATTAAAAACTTAACTGCACTCTTGTGAGGGTGTTAACAAGCATCTAGCTGCTAAGATACCCCGATACTCTGCACTTACCATTGAAGATCTGCATTAGATAAAGGCATTATGAAAGCTTAGAAAACTGAAGTTTGTCACTTGCTGCATGTTCATTTTAGAGCCATGATCTGCCACTTCCAATTCCATGGCCTCTCTGGACTTCTAGGGCTGCCTGTGACCCCTCTTTCCTTGCATCTTGCTGTGGGCTCTGGTGTTTCTAGTGCCTCAAAAATTTCAGATGTAAATAATTTCGGCTTTGATGCCCCGAACACTGAATCCCGAAGTTCTGTCTGATGCAATGACAAAGCAAGCGGTGACCTGTCCCAGCCCAGCCTGCTAGGGAAGGAAGGCTAAATGAAAGAAGATGAGCAGGAGCCTGGTTGGAGGAACAAGTCAGAGAAAGCAGTTTGCTGCCTTTAGCTTGCTGATAGCTTTCATCTGAGCTGGCTAGAGAGGGGGAGGCAGAGAACTGTCTGTGTGAAGGGAAGGAAGTGACAGCATAGTCATTAGCAGACTGCGACCCTCTGTCACAGGGGCTCCCGAAATAAACGATGATTGCATTGAAGCATGAGGCTGGATAGAGACCTCTGTGCTAATTTAATAAATTGCTTGCATTTAGAACCCCAGATTGTTGCTGTTACATTTTTGCTATGTGATGCCACCTGGGATTAACAAGGAGGAGGGGATGGGGGGAGAGGAAGAAAGCAGCCCAGGTCCGTTAGCAACTGCTGGTGTGACCTCACTCCTTGTCCCAGGGGGGAAATGAGATCATGAGAATGCCAGAGCTCTCTGAAGGATTCGATTTGTTCCGTACAGCAGGATGGCCTGCCGAGTGATCTCATCTCTGAGACCCTAGGGAAGGGTGCTAGCTGCTGCTAGCCTCATGGACTGCGGAGGACTTAATCCCCACTCCAAATCTCACCGATTAACAATTGACCTGTGATGACATCACTGATGACAGAGCTAACTGGGACAACACAGCAAAATTCCAGGGGAATATCCCCTTCTCTGTGATCTTATCAAACAAAAGAATTTTGACATGTCAAAAGCAAAACTTTCAGCCCAGATAATGTCACTGCAGATTAAGCATAGTTCTGGGCTCACAGCTTGCCCTGACCTAGTGCCCTGTCACCAGTTCTTCCTTTTAAACTGTGTGGGACAGAACATAAACAGATCCTCATTAAGACTGGGGAGCCCTAAATTAGATAGCCTTATTTAGCCAGCTTCTCAGCCCTAGTCTTAGGTGCTTTAAAAATAGAAATTGTCTGGTAAGAAAAATCCATTTCAGTTGTTGCCCCTCATGGTTGTAGTAAGCCAGAAGAGAGTTTATGTTGCCTTGCCAGTGTCCTTCAAGGAAAGAAAGCTTTCTAACTGGAGTAAACACCAGAGTGGCAAGGAAGGTTTACAAAGGACATTGCCCACTCTGAGTCTCTTTTGAGAGAGATGTGTTTCAACCAGCATGCTTCCTCCCTTCCCACCTTTTCTTCCTTAAGGTCCTCAGGAAGGTTTGGTATCTCTGAGTTTAAAATGCCTTGAAGGTTTTGTCAGAGCCAGTCTTTTTATCTGTGTACTGTACAAGATCCAACACACCGGAGTAGAACAGGAAGGATGCTGGCAAATAGGTAGTTAGCTTGATTCTTTGGGATGATTAGAGTCAGGAAGACCAGTGTCACATGTAAATCTTTGTCCCTTCAGAAGGGGGTATAGAATCAAAGACACCCTTCATTCCTTTTCTCATTAGTGGTATCTACAATTTACATTGTGTTCGTCCCTGTAAGCCTTAACCTCTGCTGCTCATGTTCTGTAGCATTGCACAGATATGCAATAAGGTGTTTATGCATAACCTGTTCTAGAAGTTTAAGATTCAAAAGTGTAAAATAGCTGGATAAATGACAGAGCAAGAGGAACTCTAAGAAACAGCAAAGTGATAGTTATGCTTTCTAGGCTCCAAGTTAAATGGCTGCAAAGCAAGCTGCATCTCCGGAATGCTGGTCTTTGCACCATTTCAGAGAGTTCGTAGGTGGACAGTGAACACAAGTCCTATAAGCTTCAAGTCCTGTACCTGCTAAGTGCTCTTCTTTTGGCTTCCTGATACTAATCATGCATCACTTCTTTGTTTTCCAGGGAAAGTTTTATCTGGTTATTGAGGAGCTGAGCCAGCTGTTCCGCTCCCTTGTCCCCATCCAGTTATGGTATAAATACATCATGGGAGATGATCCATCCAGCAGCTACTTCCTAGGTGGGATCCTGATCATCCTGTATAGCCTCTGCAAGGCAAGTACCACCTTAATAACCTCTGTGGGAGCTGTAGCAAGAGCAGAGAAAGCAGCCCAGCTGAGGGGAACAAATTCACCTTTTGCTTGTTGCTATCACTGCCCAAGAAGGGAAGTTGCAGCAGCTGGGGACACCATGTGCTTTAGTTGCCAAAAGCATTTTGCTTCACCAGTGTGTGAGAATTGATGAGCTAAAGGAAGATCTGTGACTGCTCATGTAGTGTTGCATCAGGCTGATGAAGTCATTGCTGTTTTCTAATACCTTTCTATAAAGACTAGAGGAGAATGGGAGTGCAGTCTTGGGGAACCAGTGCTGGAAGAGAGGTTAGCTGTCTCCAGACTGCTAGATGCAACACCGAGAATAAGGTTGCAGACAGTTAAATGTTTCTCTCTAAGCCTTCCTCTGTCTTGCTAGCCAGGGTAGGTACTCTGTCACTCACAGTGCTGAATGCAGCAGGGAGAGAGGGTCATCCAAATCCTGCCTAGATAACACAGGTAGTTCTGGCCCCGTTCTAGATCCTGGTCTGGCTGATACAAGTCCAGGATCTTAGTGATGGGCGAGAGTAATTAATGTTTCCTCCAGAATAAGAATGTTAAGAGCACAAAGTCTGCCTGTGCACTCGTAAATGAATAGGTGTGACTTAGAGTCTCAAGTCAGAGGTCTAGAAATAGCTCTATTTCTAGTTGCATGTATTGAACCCTGCCTAGGGGCAGAGCAGTAGCTGGAGAAAACAGTGATACACCTCTGTTATCCATCCCTCTGAGAACAGCCAAGTGAGTCAGGCTTGCTGCAGCCCTGGTGCTTGTCTCTGCCTAGGAGAAAGGGGCTATGGCTTTGCAGCAGCAGATGGAAGAACAGAGAAGAGAGAATCTATCTGAGCTGAAAACATCTCAAAGGGGCTAGTGGATTGCTGAGCAATACAGAATCGTACTACAGCTCTTACATGAGATTTGGCTGCAGCTCTATGTTGTATAGGAGTGGGGCAATGCACCCCCTGTTGTCAAGGTCTTTACAGTTTGTGCAGGCAAGATAGGCAGAGGTCAGGGGAAGTGAAGTGACTTGGTCACAGTAGCGCCAGAACAGAAGGCATATGAGACAAATGTAGTTCACTGCACACCATCCATTCTCTCAGCTGTATGTTTCCTGCTGTTTACTCTGGGCTGTGGAAGAGGATTGTTGCCCTTTTCAAAGATACCATTGTCTGGATCCCCTCTAGACAACAGTATCCAACTCCTCCATGGCCTTCTGGCTTGTGAGGTCAGGTATACAGATCACAGTTACAAGGACAGATTTCAAGTGATCTTTCTGGTGTCCCATCTTCCAAAAGTTACTCAGCGCCTGGAGGAGGGATGCTTACCTGCAGTTCTACATGCCATTTCTTACATCTGGAGAAGTCATCACAGTGTGAAGAAACAGTGGGGGGCCATCTGCTCCTTGGAGAAAGGGGAGCCAAGCACAGCAACACAGTTGGCATGGCAAGGGCCTCACCAGCCAGGGCCCAGGCCCACAGCACCCAGACAAGGCAAGCAGGGCAGGCCTGGAGGTGATAGCCAGGTTCAAAGGGTCAGGATCTTCAGGTGGCAAGACAGGTCCAAGATAAAGCCAGAACATCAGTCCAGAGGTCAGGATCAGGTCTAGCGGAGGCAGCCAGAATCAGACACAGTCCAACAATTGCAAGGCACAGCCATAGTGACGAGGCCAGATCAAGGTCAGGGTGGGCAGTTACTCCCCATGCTGGAGTGTCCACATCAGTGGGATCTATGGCTAGGCACAGGCATGGCTGAGCTAGAAATCAGCACCTGCACAGCTCAGATATGACCTGAGGCCTCCAGGGCTGAGCTTAAATAGAGCTCCTGGCCCCATGGGCAGGGACGGGGGGGTGGAGACCCCAGGTGAGGCCAGTCAGGGCCATGAAGGCCTATTAATGCACTCAGGGCCCTGACACATAGGTGCAAGCAGTTCTGTATGGGCTAGCTATGTTTTTCCACTGGGAAGCCTTTACAGGTGGTGGTGTGATACTCTAGATAGGAAAAGCATTTTGAAAAGTTCTGCTGATCTGTTATTTAGAAGCTCCATGAGGAGACAAGGACAGCTATTTACTGGCCTTGACTAGAACGTAGGACCAAGACAGTGGGGCACACTTGTGCGAAAGTGCCTTGGCAACAGCCTATGCCTGTAACATGGATGTTTCTTCCTTTAATTTGTCTAGTTTGTCAGAGGTGTAAATGGATGGATAGTCCAGCTGAAGGGTGATAGGTCCAGGAACATGTCCCAGGTCATTGTGTGGCAACTACTTAGTACCACAGATGTGTCCAGGTTAGGATTAGACCTCTGCACGCTAAAGACCTTGCTTGGAAGTGGAAGAAAAGTGGGAGCACACTCTTCCAATGCAGATCATGAAATCCTAGGTGCGTGCATCCCGTTTACAAGAGTTGCAGGTCTAATTCCTTGCCTGAGACACTGAAAATATACCCAAAGGAGTCCACATTATCGAAGCCACAAACCACATTAGAAAAACTGCAGAAGCCAATTTGGCACTCAGACCTTCTGTGCTCCTGGCAGAAGTCCAGGGCTCAGCTAGGGCTGCGTCCCCTTTCCCTACACAAAAGGCAGGCTCGACTTTCAGACGGTTGTGTGTAGTGCAGCTGATGGGAGCTGTCTTGGTGTCTCCGTTTGGACTGTGTAAACGTGAATCTCTGATTTTGGCAAGGAAATCCCAGATGTTCATTAGTTAGGGCATCCAGGTCTCATTTTTTTACTATCCTGAACAGAAGCGCTCACTGGCTGTGAACCCAATTATTGCAATCCTATTGCTAGAAAGATGGCTGATGCAACACAGACTTCAGTGCATGGGCTGTTAAGTGGATGTTAAAGACACTACTGAAACATGCATCTTTTGGGGGTACAGGAAAGTCCAGAGGAAAAAAAACTGAAGGGGGGAAATGAACTGGGAGAAGAGGAGATGTCAGAGCCAGAGCAAGGGCATTAGAAGTCAGGCCCTAAGCAAAGCACACAGAAAAAGCTGTGAATTGGACTGTGGGAAAGAGCTGATCCCTATCCTTGTCAGAAGATAAAAAGTCTGTAGTAGTCGGCAGCCTCAAGTGCTCGTTACTGACTGGAAGCATTACTGGAAGGACCCTGGGAGCCTCTTTACGTGCTGACTGGAAGCATTATTGGTGCCTTCATTTGATTCCATATCTATTGCACGATGATCTCATTGGCATTCCCTGCAGTGAGCCCACTTAATCATGCTAACCAAAAAAAAATAGAAAGCCAACTCCAGGCATTCTGGTGCCTTTGTACTGCTAGTCCACTACAGCTGTGTGTATTCTGCATTGCATCTTCCCCTGCCCTCACTCAGACGGGTTAGAAATGGAAAGGTCCTGTTATGTCATCTGGCCCTTCTCCCGACTAATGCAGGGCTGTTCTTCACACAATCATTTCTTCATACCCTGTCTAGTTCATAGTCTCTTTTTCCCTGTGTTCTGCCAGCAGTTAGGGAACACGAAGCTAGCATGCCGGATTAGATTTTCAATCTGTTTTCCCTTTTATCAGTAGTACCGTGTCTTCACTTTAAGAATGCTGAGTGTTCTCCTGTCTTGCTCAGCCCCTTGATATTTCTAAGCATTTTATCCTTTTTCCCCCCTACTTTTGTACTGCTCAGCCAAGCTGTAAATATTTATGTATTTTAGTCTCTTTACAGAAATCATTTTCTGCAGGCTCATTTTCTGCCCTTCTCTGAACTGCTTTTAGTCTTTAATGAGGAGCCCAGTACGAGCACTGCTCTCCAGATGCAGTTACATCATGTTTGCTGGGCAATGGAGGGGGTAGGGAAGGACCTGGTGTTGCCCCTGCTCTTGGCCATCTTTGGGCATCTGCAAAGTACCAAGGTGCTGGAAACGCACTCCCTTCCTGGGATTTGAAGTTTCTCTCTCTTTAAGTGGATGGGAGCAACTCAGCCTCAGTCCTGCTTCTCGTTCCTCAGGCCGTTCTTCTCTTGGTAGCATTTAATCACTGCGCTGTGCTAAATCACCCTCTGCAGCAGGACAGGCAATTCCACCTCCTTCCTTCATAATCTCACCTGGGCCCTGAAGCATCAAGCTGCATGGCAGAGCCGCACAGCCCTGGAAATCCCCCTTTTGCCCAGAGCCGGAGGAAAGCTGTTTTCTGCCTCTTCCATGTGAAAAGACTGCCCTTCCTTCTTCTCTCTCTCAAGCCGCAGTGTTTTCTAACCTCATTTCTGGGCTTTTCAGGTAGTCAGTTCGCAGAGTGGAAATGGGGCCATTTTAGCCCTTTCCTACTTCGCAGGGCTGGGCAATTTACCCTACCACAACCCCCTGGTGTCTCTTCCTTTTTCTGTCCTGTAAAGTCCCTGATTTGCAGTCCATAGTTACCAGAGCTTTTATGGCTACCCTCCCACACTGTCAGTTCACATTTATTACGTATGTCATGGTCACCATGAAATATTTTTTGGCACTATTGTTGCTTAGGATCTTTGTTCCTTACGAGTATATCTGTTTGGAGACAGTTTCCTGAGTTTCTGGATTGTGCACAGACACATGCACACACATACACTCACACACATTTTGTGAGAAGTGTCTAAAATGGAATGTCTTTATTGCAGTCTTTTGACATCTGTGGTCGTGTGGGAAGTGTCCGGAAGGCACTGAAGGTCCTTTGCACCCCACAGGTAAGTAGTCATACATATTAGAGCAGTTTCATAGGTGGAACCTTGTAACTATTGAATGATGGAGTTGAAAGTTGCTCCGAGTATCAGGATCATAGAATAGAATAATTTGTTGTCCCATGGCTGGATAAGCTGGTATCTCTGGTCAGGGATGTTAGGAACCTTTTCTGGGATCTGCCCTGTCCCAGCTATGGTAAGGGATTGTTGCTAGTCTGGCCTGTTTTGCCTGATTGGAAGCCCTGTGTAACATGGATTAATCCACTGAGGTCAGAACTGCAAGAAGCTTACAAAACTTTGTAGTGCAGAGCGTGAGAAAGACTTCAAATGGAAGTACGCAGTGCCTGATGTGCAGTGACATAAAGGAGATCCTACAGTGGACAGAAATTATCCTGGGCATCGCATTAGACAGTACTGATACTTCAATCTGTTGCCGTGAAATACTGTGACTTATATTTTAAAATGGTAAAATGAAAGACTGTAGAGGAAAGGAACATCACATCACAGAAGTTTGTTAGAGCTTGCCTTGCTTATTCTGTGGGCTTGGGCCGGTCATTTTTCCTCAGCATGTTTCCATTTCCCCTATTACTGTTACAATAGAAGCAACATTTACCTTTCACATATTTAAAAAGAAAAGTGTGAAGCCTGTGGGTGCTGCTGCTGTTATTCTTTCTTCTATTGTCTAACTTGCTAATAATAATACCTCCCACTATCTAAACACCTCTGCAAATGATGCTGAATTAATCCTTTCAGCTCCCTGTTGAGCTCATTAAATTTCATTATCATTGCTCCANAAGTGGAGGCACTAAAAGATGGAGCCAGCTCGAGGGGAAAACAAAACAGAGAACACAGAGCTTCAGACTCCCTGTGTTCTGTGCGCTGGTGCCCAAGTCTCCCTTCCCCATACACAGTGACATAACACTGGTGTCCTTCCCAGGTCATGCGGGGAATCTGAGTGTGAGAAACAGTGTCTGATGGATATGCTTAGCCACAAACCAGGTCATCTTCAAACCCTTTGACGCTGGGGTTTTTCTCCATCTCTCCCTAACAGACCTACGGAGTTCGTGCTACCAGCCAGCAGTGCAGCGAGGCAGGTGATATCTGTGCCATCTGCCAAGCAGAGTTCAGGGAACCTTTGATCCTTATGTGCCAGGTAAGACCCCACGCTTCCCACGTCAGGCTCCCCGCTGGCATTCATTTAGCTGCCTCCTGCAGCTGGGGAGGAGCACAGTCAGCCTGAGTACCGCTAAAACCATTTGCTGGGTCTTCATCTAGATCCTGGTGGATGTTTATTGCCCTCTTCCAGGTAGCCAGTGATTGGTGATAGCTGAGCCACGTTTTAGGGGCTGATCACTGAGATGGAAAAGACCAGTCTTGTAGTCCAGCGACTGCCAGTTGGCAGTCCAGACCTTGGATCTAGAATTTCATCTGACCCTTGGGGAGACTGGCTAGTCAACCGGCTGACCGAACTACAAGCAAGTGCTATGAGAGGGGCATAGATCCAGAACAAGCCTGGCAGGACACACGAAGGCTGGTGCAGCACCATGTCATTGTGGTCTGGCCTCTGAACACCTGGCTGGGAATAAAAGTAGTTCTGCATATAGAAGTTGGTCACTGTTGCCAGCACCTGGGAATTGTTTTGTTTCTCATTTGGTAAACACTGGCAAAAGCTAGAGCTTAAGAATGGCATGCTCGGAGTAATGCGGGAGTCCTGATCTGGTGCTGGCAAAACCCTTCCAACACACCGTATTGCCATGGGTTCTGTTAATGTATCAGAGGCCAGCTGAAGGCACTGCCTCGTGGCAAGACCAGTGATGCTTCCCTGAGATTTTCTCTTCAGTTGCCTACAACTTGGTCAAGCTTTGGCTGTTGGAGTTGAAATTCTGCATCCCGGAGGCTGTCTCTGGCTGATGTGTGGGTTCATGCAGGAAAGCTTTTGGCAGAATGACTGAGCCGTTTCTGGGAATGGAATTGGTGGGATATATGCTCTCTTGTGATCTCTAAATAAAGCTCGAGAGCTTTTTTCTGAAGAGCTGTAGCATTCCCATGCTTTGTAACAGGGTTATCAAATTCAAGTAAGTAGGTCACCTGTGCATGAGAAGTGTCTCTCGCTATTCCTGTGAACATCTGTGCAGATGTTATCATGCTGTAAGCTGCAGAGAGGCTATCTTTGTATGTGCTTATCAGCACTAAGATTTTGATGAGTAACATTTCTGCTGACTCCACATGTGTTGAGGTCTCGGCTTCTTACAGCTTCTAATGCTCCCTTCTTGCCCTCCTGCTCTTCCAGCATGGGATTGATGGGGCGGTGTGCTGGGCCGCCGTCCCTCCTGACCTCTGTTAGTACCCAAGCCAGTCTGGAGGGAGAATCTGATTGTGGCTCGTTGTAGGAATGCAAGGAGAAGATAAGGGGTGAAAACTGATAGTTACAGAGAAGGGGGAACACGGACTGCGAAGCTGCTGACTAGGGCTGGGCGGTGTGAGCAGAAAAAAACAAATACAGTAAGGAATAGGGGGAAGAAAAGGGGTTGTTTGAGCTAAGTAAAGACTTGTAAAATAACCCAGGGAATCAAGGGTGGAAACAGGGTAGAGAAAACCTCTTTTTAATGTTTCTTTCTATTGCTATATTAAGAAACAGAGTCATGTATCATTAGCTTTGGCAAACTGAGGTACTAGTAATGCTGGGATTTATTTTTCGTGTCATGGAGTACTGCTACTCAGCTGCACTGTCCACCTGAGCTTGAATCCTGCCTTGCTCCCATCGCTCTCCTACTGAGTGTGCACGAGTCCACACAAGGCTGGACCTCCTGCCCCTGTGTTGACAATGCCCTTTTGTCTCCACAGCACGTGTTTTGTGAAGAATGCCTCTGCCTCTGGTTTGACAGGGAGAAAACCTGTCCTCTTTGTCGTTCTGTCACAGTAGAAACCCTGCGTTGCTGGAAAGACGGCACCACCTCTGCTCACTTCCAGGTGTATTAAAAGCAACAGATACCGACAAACGGAATAACATGTGCGGAAAGAAACAGCAGCTGGAAAATCTGGTGGTCCCATGCCCCTCTTCAGTTGCCTGTGAATTTGTTGTCTTCATCTTTCTTCCAGCTCTGTTCCTCCAGGAGCCGACAGAACAGCAATTGTTACTAGGCAGAAACTTTATCCTCAAAGGCAAGAAAGATGTGTTTTATGTTACGGCAAACTCCATGACTAAGCTACAGCCAAGATATTTTCTTGGCTATAAACTGCCTGGGATGTTTCCTTTTGTCCTGTCCTTTTAGTATAGATAAATACTGTGTGTATAAGGAAAGGGTACTGTCAATTGCATGTGTATAACCTGGTATATGGGAAAAACGCTGTCCTGTCTGGCTCAGACTGCTGGTGAGATTTTTCACAGTAAACGCCCTAGCTTCCCTGAATCTGTAACTTCAGAGTATTACACTGTTGCTGTTATACTACCTTTGAGAAGTCTTCCAAAACACTGCTTCAGACCCACGCGCCCAATGTTTGTTTGGGGTTGGAGAAACGCCATTCCCCAGCAGCAGTGATTTTGCAGTTGATTCCACAGATTGCACATGTTGCCATCTTAAAATCTCACGGAACTTGGGAAAGACCACGCTAGTGAAGCTGGACACGACACTTGCTTTTCTTGGGAATGTTTCTCCTCTTTAATGTTCGTGATCAGACTTTCTGATTTCCTAGCATATGGGGAGAACAGTGGGAGGCAAGGAGAGGTTCAAGTCAGGTTTGGTTTGACTAGGTGAGAAGCTGAGGTCCCAACCAAGAGCGTCTCACAAATTCCGGTGTCTCTGCAACCCGCCCCTCAGCACAGCCGCTGTGGGGAGGGCTCACTGGCTCTAAACCCAGTGCCACTCAGCATCCACAACCTGCCTGAGTCCAAACCCAGAACAAACATGCTCGCACAGCACTGAGCCCGTACAGCACCGCTGGTACCAGAGCTGCTGGGGCAGCAGGATACGGGGCCCCCGGAGCGACCGGCTTCGGTGAGATTTACCAGCTCGAGGGCAGAGTTACACAGAGGCAGCTGCGTGGCTTCGGGAGCCAGCCTGGTTTATGCACAGGCTGGATGATCCACTGGTGCTGCTGGAGACTCACTGTAACACCTCCGCTTCAGAAAAAGGAGAATTATCATACTTTGTACTGCTGCAGTTTCCGTCTCCGCAGCCACGCAGAACGTCTAGGGTGGTGCAGTGGCACGTGCATGCAAATGGAGTAGCTGTCTGTTCACTGGAGCCTTCTCTTTCACTAAACAACCTCTGCTTTTTGCTGCACACCCGGAGAAAGTGCCTCATTAGGCAATCGTGGCATCTTCCACGCTCATTACTATGGAAATGGCCGTAAGGTTACAATCCCACTTAAGTGGATAATCAGGAAGAACTGTACCTGGGGGAAATGAGCCTGTGTGTATGTACTAGCAGCCGCCTCCCCCTCCTGCTGCGAAACTCCACGGGGAGAAGAATTAAAGCAAACACGAGCTCGTGGTAACAGGATTAAGGCTCAACATTTCTTTGGAAGTAATAGTTGGCTAGAGGAGAAATGATGAGAGGCAGAGCCTGAGCAGGGAAGATAGTCCAAAGCTGGCTTGGGAGACACAGGGAAGCAGACAAGGAAAAGCTTTGCTATCCCAAATGAAGTGATTTGATTCCTGTCAAATGGATCCCATCAGAGTGGAGAACCAAGCCAAGGAATCCAGTGGCTGTCTCCAATGGGAATAGCCTTTTCGGGGGGGGGGGGG
>Ga0065711_1006456_pt1 | contig 32151 bp, 14 predicted proteins | sample Hoacrofraction12_FD_59098 | JGI IMG/M metagenome (GOLD analysis project Ga0065711, IMG submission 59098) | Hoatzin crop microbial communities from Cojedes, Venezuela - Epithelial fraction 12 v2 (version 2) | ecosystem: Host-associated > Birds > Digestive system > Esophagus > Crop | place... | reverse complement strand
AAGGGAAGGGAAGGGAAGGGAAGGGAAGGGAAGGGAAGGGAAGGGAAGAAAAACTACATGCAGTTTTTAAAAGTTAGCTAAGCATGATTTTTTTCTTTCTCACACACTTTGTAATCTATATTAGGTTTGATAGGTGTAGACCAACAGTTGGGAAATAAACAAAATCAGATATCTACCCTGAAACTCTCCACAACTTCTTTTTAAAGAATTTCTCCTTTCTGATTGTAAGAATGGCCAGTAACTTGCTAGTTCTATAAAAAAGACCAAATCAAGACCCCAAACCTATTAAATCAAAAAAAAAGGAAACAAATCAAAGCTGATGGAAAAGTTCAAACTGAAAATAATTCTGTAAACTTTGAATGTTTTACATTTCTTTAAATTAGCAATTTTAGTTCACCCGTCCATTAAGCAGAGATAAGCTCTTCTTCCCCAAGTTAATGTGCTGTATAGTGTGCTTCAAATATCAGACTAATTACACTGGATTCTGTAACTACCAAAGGTGTTGTAAGCATTGGTTAAAAGGTGTTCCTCCAGGGACAGCAAAACAGAATAAGAAAGAAAAACTAAACAAAAATAAAAGCTCAAAATCTGATGTAGGTTCAGAATAATTTCTGATTAAAAATATTGGCTTAAAAAAACATTGTATTAGATATAGTAACTTGAAATGTGTCTAGACCTTTGCCATCTTAACAGTTAAACCTCCAGCCTGTTACATTACTGACGCTCTTGTAGGAAAAGCTGAGTTTAAGTTAAATACTTCTTACTTCAGTGCTTTTTCAAGAAGAATTTGTATGCTTGCATCCATTTCAAGGTATTGATCTATCCCACTGCCTTCACTCTTCCTTTTATATTTATCTTGCCATTAAAAGTTGTCCGGAATGTGTGATGTAAATATGTCCTTGGGTAGGAATACATACGCTACCTGGTAGCTAGTAGGATTTCACCTTACATTTCAGAAATAAAATCAGCAGGGTTCTACTATGCAAGCCATGGTCTGCATAGTAAAGGAAAGACAGATTTTCAGTGTCCTTTCTTCCACGTCCCTGCAGTGTTTGGACCCATGGACTTCCATGTTCCATTCTCTCTTCCTCTCCCTCTCTTTCTCCCCCGTCTGCCTCCCCTCAATTTCCACAAAGAAACAAGGAAACTCAGAGAAGTCAATAACAATCTTACTGTTAACATCTCAGTGGTTTGGATCTAACCTTGCAATGGTATAAGATTATTTTTTCTTCCTTGGGTTGTTGTCTGCTTTTTTCTTAATGGACTTCGCATGCTGTCCTGTAAGCACGAGATGTTTCCTAATTCTTCTGCTTTACATGTCGGATTATGAGAGGCAGGAAAACAAATCTCTAAAATTTATTTCTAACTTCCCTCTCAGAAGGATGTTTTGCTCCTTCCTCTACCCAAAAATAGATAGACCTTGTGGTCACTATGGCAAATACTGCACTTCATTATTGCAATGGGAAAGCCATTATCTTCAAGCAATATTTTAAAAGGGGATTATGAAGAGAGAGAATCAGAAAATATAGCTTCTCTCATGATTTTTTATCTTTATTTGTCCATTTTCCATTTTTTTCCCTTCTAATTCTGCTTCCATATTCTAAACCTTACTAACCAAAATATATTTTCTTTTTTTTTGGTGTCTCAAAGAAAAACGAAGTTAATGATTCATGTATTTTTAAAAATGTTTATTATTCTTTATTATAGTGCTTTCCAAAGTCATATCTAGGTTTCTAATGGACTACTCCTGGGCCATGTCAATTCCTTTCAATTTCTATTCTTTCAACAAAAGTGTTCTTCCTAGCAGATCTCTTGTAGTGCTGAAAGCATATTGATGAGATGCAAATTTAAAAGAATTTGAGTCCTGGCACGAAAAATCACAAAGCAGAAAAGCAGGCCCACAAGCTTTGCTTAGAGAAAGAATAAGAGGTCTTATCCTGAGCTCTGCCTGGACCAAACTTCCCTGTCGCTGTAATGGTGACACATTCCTCTCATAACCAATGCTCAATGACTACAAAGATTGTGGTCTGCCCGTTTTAGTCTTGCCTAGATTCGTGTTCTATCAGAGAAGTTTACTTCAAAACAAAGTTAATCTGAACAACACACTTCTTTCCTTTGTCAAAAAACTCGTATGGTGTTGTGGTTTGCCTTCCATCCAGGGTTTGGATTAGTCGCTAAATATAAATATCCATAATTGTTAAGATACATTATTGCACATGCTCTCAGCTTCCCACTTCCCCTTCACAGAGGCAAAGCTACTGTCACTTTTACAATCCATGGTATTGGATAACTTAAATTTCTCAAATGACACTTGAGGCCTATGTGTGGGGAACCATCTGGCTGACCAGCAGAGTACTGTCCTCACTCTTGACAATATACTGCAATAGATGTTAAATCTGTGTTTGGACCTTGCTTTAAACATAGTTAACACAGTGAAGAACTCAGGATAGTATAATAGCTAAGACGTTTTGTGTCAAATGTATGAACATAATTTTATAAAGGAGAATCTTTGAAATATTACAAAGCATTATATTCAAAAATCCCTAGACATCCAACTTTTAGTAAGCTGTACTCCATTTAATTTTCCAAAATATAAGCCTATGGTCCATTTATAAATATTTAATTACCTACAGTGGTATTTTTATTACCAAGTATGTGTACTATTTATCTTAAATAGATTCCACAAAATTTTTATCATCTACTGAACAAAATAAATTATTAAAAATAACACAAATCAAACATTTTACACTGTTCCTAAATACATTCTGATTACAAAATAAACACCAGTTGGTATCAGATAGCTAATTTAGAGTTTAGGTGTGTTAAAGCCTAAAATAAAGGCATACATGGGGCAAGGGGCCACGTTCCATGACAGAAAGACTCCAGAGAAATGTTTGATCATTCTTTGTGATGCATAAAATAGGTCACAGCTGTGCTATAAAAGATATCAGCCATCAGGTAAGGCTGTCATATGCTCTTGCTGGATTACCTTGGAAAAACACAGTGTTTCTGCCTTGTACTTGTGTGGGATTTTTGCTCCAGAAAACACAACCTATTTAGTCTGCATACTTATTACCATACTCTTGCTCCATTTCAAAAGAAAGTAGTCATAAAATAAACATGGTAAGCAGAACAGATCTGGTTGATATTTTGTTTCAACATACAACCATTTCATACGTTATAAGTTGTGAATATATTAAGTACTGGTCTACATTAAAGCTAGGTTCTACAAAAGGATTGCATATTTCACTGGGGACTAGTTCCTTTCATTTTATTTCTATTATGCACACATCTTTTTTTAGTTCAAAATCTAAGCCTGTGTCACAAATAATATGTATAACAAAGGAACAATGGTAGTAAAAGTAGACCAAAATATATAAAGATTTATTATATTTCCCATTAACCCAAAGACTTCTAAAAATATGTATTTATTAAGGCATCCACACTATTAACATATTCATCAAAATACATAGAAACTATAACTGTTAGATTTTTAGTAGAATTTAATGATTTTTTGTCCACTTTGTCCATCAGGAAGTACCTTTATCAAAAATTCATGCCTCATTATTTATTGGGTAGAGAAGAAATTTCAAACTTATCAAAATGAAAATTGTCTTTAAAATAACTTTGGAGACTGGCCTTTGTGCAACATTTATTAAATGTAGTATAGTCACATAAAATATATTTTAATATGAGAGATGCAGGAAATACACAGAAATGTGTTGGGTAGACCAGCAGTTAAAGTTTATAACAGTTATTGTATCATAAAGTACCTTTACTGAGATGCAGAGATAGATGTTGTACTCTTTTTCTTCTTTAATGTGTTTAGAGTTTGAAGTAATGAGTTTAGTGTTAATCATCTGAGATTTTATTCCAGGGTCTTTGGTGCTCAGATTTACTCTAATTTGCAAAATGAAACACTATCATTGGTTAAAAAAGCCACAAGAAAAACACAAATGCAAGGTAAATAATATTATCATAAAGGTAAGTTTATTCAGATTCACCTGAAATGATATGCATGATGATGAATAGCAATCGCAGCTTTCAAGGCCATTAGAATCAATTTTACCCGTTTTGTAAATATCTTGGGTTTTTTAAAAACTTTTCAAACTTAAATCGACCTATCTAAATGGTAGTTTTAGCATTAGTTGCTTAGTAAGAAAATGAAAGTAATTATTTTTTTTAATTGAGTTTGAAGAAACACTTTTCACAGAGAATTAACATAGGGCACAACAGACAAAATCGATTAAGGCCCGCCATCTGGCAGAAGTCTAGAAAAGTTGCTGCCATATGTTTTGACCAAGACTGCAAAATAAACTGTTTTATACTGTCAGCACCTCCAGTTCTGTTTTATAAATTGCATTCTGTTTAATTACATGTTTGAAAAAGATTAGGAAAGGTTTCATCTATGACTGGCCGCTTGATTGGAAAACAGACGCTATATAAAATTTTAAAACAGACACTGGGTGAATGGAGCTCAGTTTGAAAGCTATTTGGCAGCTGTAAGCAACAAAAGTGCAAGTATTGCTATAAATTGTTTATTAGGCAGATCTTTAATTCTTAATCAGTAATCTTTAAATCTTTCTTCAATATTCAACAATTGCAGATGTTCTTTGCTAATTATTACAGAAGAAAATGTAATACAGAATACCTGGGCAGAGGGGAAAAATGTTTATGAAATTCATGGATAATATTAAGATGTGGTGAAATGAAAAAAAAAATCCATCTTTTTCTTAAAGGATATAGTTTCATAAAGAATAGATTTTTAAAATTAGTATATATGTATGTTGCTGTTGGAAAAATAACATATCAGGTTCAAATAAATTTAGGAATGTTAATCTCTTTTGCAGCTGCTATTTTTGTTTTATGGTATTTTTACAGCTGTTTTTAATTTCTTTTAAGAAATACTAAACCTTTCGGAGTATTCCCATGTGAAACACCATGGTACAGATAATTGGTTTCATTGCAATTCAGATTATGAACATCATTTTTCAGTTGTTACTTTCAAACTATATATACAGCTAAATCTGTAAGCTATTTTCTTTATTTCAGCTACTATCAAAAAGGGAGAAAATTGCTTAAAACCTCACAAAGCCTTAATGTCTTTGTAAGGATTTGTGATGTTTGTAAATATTTACTCACTAAAGAAGAATGTTCATGATAAATGTAAATCAGCTTCAAACATATTTATGCTTATATGATATATATGGGAACAGAACAATTACTGCTGACAGAAGACACTTTAATTTGATATCTCTATGCACCAGAAAAGCCCTTGTATTCTGAAGAGATCCATTCAAATGGAATATGGATAAAGAATTTTAATTCAATTTTGAATGATTTTCATAGAAACTATAACTCCTCATGTGTTAGTTTGCTATCATAATTCTTGTAGGAAAAAAACAGGCTAACTTTTTTTCCCTCCTTCTTGTCCCCTGGGCCTCTGGTTTATATGGGGCACAAAGTACTAAGCAACACCTGGACATTTCTTTTTATCCTTATACTCAACGTGTGGTTCTACACTGTATTTACGACATATCCTCTAAGCCCTGAAGCAAATAAGCTTTAAATTTTCTTTGTAGGCTTCTATCTATGTCATCACTGTAATATCAGCGTGCTTCATGAGGAGTAACATATTTAGACTCAGAACACTTCTGTGATATCAGGAAATGCTTGAATGGATATTTACGACAACAGAATAGAGAGAGGCACTGAGAGTTGTAGTAAAATTTCAAGTAAAGAAGAAACATGCATAGAACCCAGACTGTTTGGTCTTAGCCTGTGGCCTCTGTCACAAGACAACTCTCACTTTTCCAGAGGATCCTAGCTTACTAAGGTTGCTCAAAACCTGCCCTATTGTTTGCCCAGTGTGCCTAGTGAAGACCTAACTCATACTCCTCGGAATTTCTAAGGTTTGGTTTTGGCCTGAAATTAAATGGGGAACAAAAGTCAAAAATGTATGTGACTAAATAATAAAGGACCTTATCAAAACATGTTCACATAGGGAAGCAGAGTTCACGCTGCATGAATAACCTTAACTTTGTCATTTCCTCACTCCGGGGGCTTCTCTTGTTGCTGCACATTTCACTTAACACTAAGGGTGAGGGGCAGTGGAGACACTGAAAAGTTTTTAAAGAATACTTGAAAAACGTAGAAAATCCAAAATATTTTGTTGCTTGGTAGATAACAGTCAAATTTTTTGTTCAATGAAATTTTTGTGTGTACATTATATTTTTTATATATACATATATATATTTACAAACAGTGAGGCATAAAAGGTTGCCTAGTTCCATATATATTTCTAAGTCTTGCTTTCTTCCATATGCATCTTCACGTATTTTACAAAAAAACGCAGGACACCTTCAGTCTCTGTTTTATTCTATATGGACTGTCACTCATTTCAGAATTCCCTGTGAGATTTCTCCAAGCTACACACACACGCACAGAATCACAAGAAATATAAAGCAGACAGTTATGACATCAATTACAAAATTCACCATGAATTCATGTAAACCCTCACGCTTGTTCACACATCAACACGAATTTTGTTCCATCACTAAGAGGCACATGTGAGACTAAGACTAATCTCTATGCCAAATTTCATATTTCAAATTTGTGTGAACAGGACAGAATATTTAGGCAAATAATCATTGTCACCTTAGTGACTTAGAAACTTCTGTCCTGTTTTTAAACGTGAAATATACAGGACACTAATCCTAACTTGTAGACAGTAGAGACTTAGGTCTTCTTGAAAGATAAGAAAGTAACCAGAAGAACAATTGAAAACTACATAATGCAGGAATTTCTATTTTTCAGGTAGCTATTATGAGTTTGGTTGGTTGGTTGGTTGGTTCGCTTGAGGTAGACAACACCTATCTGCTGTACAACTTTGGCACATTTGAAAATTATAACTGCACTTCAAAGAACTCAGGTTTTCATTGTAAAATAAGTTATGCCATTGAAACTGGTAAAACAATAATTCTTAGTAAGCACCATCAAATTTCTCAGGAAACAACATGCCGAGAGAGGGTTTTTTTACTGACAGCTATTTGGTATCATTATTGACGATCTGGCAAAATGTTAAGTTTTTGCTGGCAAAGCTTGCAGGTCGTGTAAGAATTGGTGCAGTAGTAGATAATGATGAGGATGCATTAGTTTTATCAAGTGATATAAATTACTTGTGGAACTGATCTCATTCAAACAGTGTACATTTTATGGCAGACATATGTACAGTCAAACATCTGGCAACAACATAGGATTGGAGGATTATGCTCTGGAGGTTCAATGACATACTAGAAGATAGGAGTAATGGGAAGTAACCGGTTGAACTTGAGTTACCGGTACAGTTTAACATGGTGACTATGGTGGACATGGTTCCTGGTTATATAGACAAGGGAATAATGAGGGAAAAGTTTTGTTGAGTCAGGTATTGGAGCAGTCCTCAACTTACTGAGGTGATCAAGGTCCCGTGAGTCACCATTTCCTAAAATAAAGGATTGTTTCAAAAGGACCATTTGCTTTGTCCTTAATATTTTTGTAGAGCCAAAACATTTACATGCAAGATAGAATGAGACAAATAAGGAAATTACTATGCATTTTATGAAACTAATATAATATGAGGAAACAGAATAGAAAATGTAAATTTTTGTGCATCTTTTAATCGTTAAGAGTAATAATATGTTAGCCATATATTGTGTGATATTGTACAATATTTGTAGCAATTACCTCTGGATCAAATTTCTCTTCAGATATATTGAAAGCATAACTTATAAATAACCAAATGATTTTCAGGAAGGAGTTTTGGGGTTTTTTCTGAAGACAGAGGGTCTAAATTTGTAAGTGATACTTAATCAGAAAAAAAACCTTACCCATTTTTTTTACAAGTAACACATAGAGTTATTATACCTGAAGAAGATTACAGAATGGAGATATTGTGGTGTTTTTTTTTGATTTTTCCAATCTTTTCATTTTGTGCTACTAGCAACTCTTGGCATATGGTGTTTCGCAATTTCTCTCACACAAGCATTCAGGTGGTGTTTCTTTTTTTGCATGAATGTTTGCTAGGGGAATAAGAGACTGAACTCTATCCTCCCCCCAAAAAAGTATGGAAGTTTAAAAGAAATTATAGGAAAACCACAGAAGTTTTCAGAATAACTCAAGAGTAAATCTGTCTGACACTGTTTTCCAGTAATTTAACTGAATTTTAAAATGCACCAGATGGAACTTCACAGTGTCCTTTTAATCAAACACTAAAGACCTGTTCCATGCCTGGTCAAATGGAAATTTATCAGGCAATATAATCATAATACAAACAAACACCAATCAGAGCAGTAATAACAGTAATGAGAGAGAGACAGAGAGAGAGGGAGAATTATTTGGTAGATTAAATTTAATATAATGTCAAGGTAAATGGAAGGAAGATTCAAAGAAAAATGTTAATTGATGAAAGAAAGTAAGATTCAGAATTTAAAGACAATGAACTCAAAGACATACATAAAAAGGGATAGGTTTCAAAGTACAATTTTGCAAATTTGTTGACTTCAATTGAAGCAGTGGAGGATTGCTTCTCAGAGTTCATCTGTTTTACCAGGTTCAATTGAGAATGTAAAGACCAAACATCAGGAACCACCTAACACGAGGTTGGTTCTCTTCAACACATTTCCTACTCCTTTCAAGCCACAGATCATGAGAGGACTTCTGAGGGTTATACAGTTTTCCTAAGCTCACAAAATGGTTCGTAACACTGCAACATGTCTTTATTCACTGCTTCTTCATTTTTTGTGATTCCTGCACAGGGTTTACAAGTAAAAAGTATATTCTTTCTTCCAGTACCATAATACTGAGACTCAGTAGTGCTAGACCAGAATAATTTTTTTGCAAGATCCTAGCAGGAGTTCTGTAAGGTACAAGGAATACTTTAGTCCACCCCAGTAGTAGGTTCTTCAGCCTTACTCAGGGACTTAAAGGGCATGGATGAGTACAGACCTGCCTAAACCTGTCTTCTGATATTTCTAGCTGTTTCATTGGAAATCTGCTATAACTTAGAAGCCACGTAGCTAGTTCAGTGTTGTGTCTAAACTAACATACTCTTGAAGGAGTTATCTAATGGATTTAAATTTAGTGCCTTGCCACTTTAGAGCACTGGCAGAAGAGTTCAAATATTTCTATGTCCGTGCTATCTTTCATATTTATACTCAGAAACTGCTCTTTGTACCATTTTTCTATCGAGCAAAACATTTCCAAAGCATTTCCTCACATTAAGGTACTGTGGTTTGGTACAAACTTTTTAAACAGTGGAGTTCTTTAGGACAGGTAAAATACTCCTTAGTTCTGCACAGCACTGTGACTGCAACAGAGGAGAAAATCCTTTCTGATCTTTGAAATTGATTTTCTGTCAGAAACAACACCTTAGAAACACATTGGCAATACATTTGCACATGGATTGAGAATGAAGAGGGCAGCAATATTGGCAAGATGGCTGTCAAATGCCAGGAAAAACAATAAGGATGAATAAGGGTCATCTGTCCCATCGTAGGCCAGTGTGTTTTGAGACACAGAGAGAATGCAAGGAACAATAAACTCTGGCACTGGTTTAAAAAAGTGTATCCCACTCATTGTATGTGTTAGATGGCTTGGCCATTCCATAGATTAGTTCAGTTAAATTTCTTTCAAAATGTGCTTTTTTTGGGGTTATCCCAAAAGACAATTTACTTTGCCAAAATTAAGCATAATGAATTTCACAGTTTTTTTGTATGATAAAAGAACTACCTATTGGATTTTTATTGCAATTTACCATTAGAAAGGCTGAATTATGGAGCCATAAACATCGATCTAGAGAACGTGTATACAAAAGGCATTGTAAAAAACTAGCCACATACAATAAAAGAGCAGAACCAAATTAAGATCTGTAAAATTTCCTGAATTCCAACATTCATCGTTGCTCACATTTGTGGTACTCATTCTTGTACAATGATTTTCACTGATACATGTATGAACTAAAAGTGAGCAGAGATTCCTCCAGTGATAAAGAATTAACTGTACCTAAGAAATAAATGTTATTATTACAGAAAAACAAATATTATGCTACTAAACTTATATAGAATATGTCAGAAATTCAAAAAATAATATTTGGATCTTAAAAAAAAAAGCAACACTTACCACTTTTTGCCGTAAGACCAATGAGGAGTTGTTGATTTTGGTCTCTGATCTTCTCCCCAGACTTTCATTTGCTGACCAAGACACATAACAAGAATCTGTTTAGGTAGCATATTATTCTTTTTAGAATAAAAAGAAATAGCTTACAACAAAAAACTTACCTTAAAGTATTTCATGTTAGACCTAATTTTTCAAGTGAATACAGCACAAGCTCACAGGTAGCCTATATTGCTTCTAGTCCTTGCTTTTAAAAGTGTTAAAAAATGCCAAGCATACATGAGTTGCTCAGGCACTGAGTTCTTTCTTATAATATATCCTAAATATAAGATGCATTGCATTTTTGTGTCTGCATTCAACTGCTTGACTCTAAAAGGCCATGTAGCTGAGGAACCTGAACCCTCTCTGTCTCTGGCCTAAACACTGAGAAGAGAAGACTTGTTCCCAGAGCAAGACTTTGAGACATGTTACCCTCTGCTGTAGAGCTCAGAGGGAAATGTGTGCACAAACAGAATACCCCCTTAAGGTTATCATTTTCCTCATGGCACACTAAGCATAAAACATGCTATTCTGGCAGGGGCACTTTTTTCTCTTGTGAAGTGCACCTTTTAAAATCAGACATCAAGATGCTCGTGGCCATAATAGCATCTCAAGGGGGAAAAAATAACACTCTCTTTCATCGCTGTAAAACCACACACCCCCAGTAAAGCTAAACTGAACAAAACCACCCTCATGTTTTCAGAATTTTCAAAGAAATAATGTAACAGTAGCTTACAGGTGGTAACATTTTAAGAAAAGTGCATCTGAATGGAGACCAAAGATTCCAACACCCGTTGACAGAATGAAAAACAGGACCCGAAGGAAGAGGAGGTACATACCTCAATTTAAGATAAGACTTAGCACTGAGCTCTTCATCTATAGCAGGAGGTGGCCCCTCCTAAGGCTAAGTGGCTTAAATTGTACATGCACAGTTTGACAGTGGGGCTCTCTGGAGAAAACTTCATGAGGAAGGAACAATGCTTTTTAAAAATTTTATTTTCAATTAAAGTAAAAAGTTTGATTCAATATACAGATGTGGGGTTTTTTTTTACCCTTTGATCTTTGCAGAGCTCTGGGTAAATACATCTAACAGCTCTCAGCTGCATTTGTTTAGCTTAGGTAGCTGGAATTTTACAACAGGCAGTTGGAAGAACAATTGGATTTCTATTGCAATTGTTCTGAAAGAGATTGAACAGTCTTTTAAAACTAAAAAGGACCTCAGAGCAGAAATTTACCTGTTGTAAATTTAGATTAGTTGTAATACTGATAATCAGAACTACCGATGACTTATTTGCTGTAGCTGATTGCAAATTCTGTAGATCACCAGCAGACAAAGATACAAACTCTTATTACTGTCCATTTTTTAAGCATATAATGCTAAATTTAAAACAACCATCAGACAGAAAAATTTACCTCTGATCACAGCTATATATATTTTTTTTAGCTGGTCGGTAGGTTATATTTAAAGAAATCTGCACAAGTAACATTTGTTTCTAGGTTTTTGTAGTTACTCCCCAGGTTACTGGAATGCATCTGATATCAATACATAAAAATTAATATTTCAGTCAGGAATGTGTTCTGAAGAAGGAATTATAGTTTCAAAAATCATTGGTGTTGTGGTAGTGATATGGTATATTTGAGATGTGTATGCAGACACATGCATACAACAGATTGAAATGTGTGATGTAGAAAGGTTTTTCCGGCAGTAGGTTGGAGTGCAATTGTAAATCATTTCCTCTTTTTAGCACTTCGGTGAGTGTATGAAATGTTGTCTTACCATTATCTGTAGCTGAAACACACAGGCCACATTATGTATACATATGGGTACAGAAGTACACACACACATATAGTGAAATAGAAAATGTTTATGAGTAAACCCATATTACAAAATTGTATTCATAAAAATTTACTTTTTTGTACGGCCATAAGTACACCCATGCAAGCATACGAACATAACCGTATATTTTTCCATTGAAACAGAAGTAATTTATTGTGTGTAAATGTGTGTGTGTAGTTACTTCTTGTAAAATATATTAAAATCTGCTGCATTAAAGCTACCTTTGATCCTTTTATGAAGTTTGGTTCAAAATCTATTACACAGAGAAACTAAGCCCTCTTTCTAGTAAATGCTGACAGTGATCGTTCAGGTGTTGAAGATTTCCTCAGCCTACCTGATGCCATTTAAACTAATGTGAGCACCTCCACCTGGAAAAACAAATGTGTCAATGTGAGTTATTCTGAAGTGGTAGAAATGGACCTTCTTTCTTTCTTCTTTAAAAATAAATAAAGTCATTGTAGCTTTTCTTAAAATCCAATGTACAGTAACTGATTTTTCACTGTATCTGAGTTCCCTGTATGTAGATTCTATTGTAAGGATAAAATGATTGCACTACCTGTAACATTGACCAGATCTACTTTAGCATTAAAACAGCCAGACTGTCTTAATAACAGATCCCTAGCCAAAGCACATGAAAGCAATTAAAAAAAAATTAGAAAATATAATTAGAAAACCTATAAAAACACAGACCTACATCTAAGCTACAGCATTGACTCTAGAACAAATAATATTAACCATAATGTTGCTGCTAAATTTAGACAAAAATGCCAAAGAGGGAGGAAAGTGACAAAAAAGCATAAATTGGACATACCCTCACATACATTGATTTGATGTGTAAGGCTCAAGTTCACATTTACCTGAATTCAGCTTTGCCGCTTCTCAACTTCTTTTAACAGTAACTCTAAGAAGTCAAAAAATGTTAATGGAATGCTTATTTGCAAAACACATGAGAATGAGCAGTACTGCTGAGAGAATGTGTTAGCCTAAAATACAGAGTTTCTGTAAATTGTAAACTTTTTTTACATTGATTGTATTTAGCTGGCTTAGTGAAACCATATTCTAAAACTCTCAAGTCAGCTTTCCTACTAATCGCAATTTCAGAAGATAACGTTAGAATTCTGGTTATACAATGTCTGTAACTCAAGGTATGAGAGTTAGAAACTGGTGCTGGAATACACACAAAGTCTACTCCCTAATTTGTAGATAGCATAAAGAGGGAAGTCTGCAACTGCAAGGGTGGAAGAAATTTTAGCCTTAGTCTGCTCTTTTAGTTGTTATCAATAATGTCTTCGTTTGGCAGAAGGCAATGAATTGTGCCAACTAAATCTTGCAAGGGGCAAAAAATCACTGCTTAATCAGGCTCAATTAGTCATATACTTGGGGGACAGAAGACAGAATGGCAACTGTTAGGGTTGCTGAATCTGATAAAGTGGAGGCTGCTACAGGTCTGTGTCCCTAGTGAGACTAAGTGTGTATTCTCAAGAGGCATACACATGCATGTCTTTATACACATGTACACATAAACAATATACATATACATACAGCTGGCCATACAGATCAAACACCCAGTGCTCACACAAAACCAAACAGCGCCAACATGAATCTTCCTGTTCACTTTTCTGGCTGATCAGGATGAAGGTCTCTTAGCGGGAAATGCATATACAGAACCACAGCTTGGGTCTCCCAACAGCTGTGTTTAGCTATGTGGTCTGCCAGTAGCTGCCCTGGACCCTTCTCTCCAGTTGCAGGCACCAGGACATACAAGCCCCCAAGTCTGGAGCCCTGCTCCACTATGCCCTCCCTCACACTATGCACACACACACACACACACACACACGCACACCATAGATCCCACCAATAACTGTCCTGAGACCAGTGCTATGCAGTCACTGGCCCCTGATCCCCTGCACTCCATTTGCCTCATGCATATATACACACACACGAACAGGTCTTTAATTTGACTCCCAGGCCCTATGATCTCTTTAGCAGTTGCCCTGGTCCTTCTGGGAACTAACTCCTACAGGTGCCTTGCCTTCAGAGACAGACGTGGTCACTTATCTTGCTCACGAGTTCTTCTGGTTTCATGAGCAATCATACACTGATAGATGAAACCTCTCCTGTTCCAGCTGCTGAAAGCCTAAACACAGGGAGCCCTATGACCCATGTCTCCAATTGCTGGCCTTTACACCCCATACACTCACACATATAAGGAGAATAGACAGGCCCTCACCTAGGAAAATGGAAATGGAGTGGAGCTCAATGACTACACAGGACAGACTGCAGTGATGAGGGACAGGGCACATCCAGGCAAATGTGTTGACCAGGCATCTGTTCACACAGGACACGCTGTTCACACAGTTCCGATTAACCCCTATTTTTCTGCTCATTCCTCCCCAAACCACCTCGATCTCTCCCTTTCCCCATCCTTGGTTGTTCCCCTAAGCATCCTATAATAAACTTTTCACAATCCCAAAGTACCCTTCCCATTATGCATCCCATAATATGTACTGTACACCTAGGTGGTAACCCCCTTGATCTGTGAGGTGGCCTGGAGACCCTTTCGGTTGACTGCTGGTGCTGGGTGTCTGGCTGGCTCATAGCGCTGAGAGTGCTCTGGGACCGCCCTCGGAGGGGTCAGGCAGAGGCTTGATTTCTCTGGTCTGGTTCTTGGGGTTCCCCCACCTGCCCATGTACCCCTGTGCTCCTCAGGGCTTGTGGAGGCAGGCCTTTGATGGGCTGATAGCCCAGCAGAGTGTTATTAGTTTTCCCCAACCTACTATTGTCTCTGTGCCCTTTTGGAGGTGTGCAGGCGAGTTTCTATCAATCACATAATCTAACGTAAGACTTTTCAGAACCCAATATGAGGAACCAAAACTGTGTTCTTTTTCTCATTACACTTTACCTCCCAAACAACCATGGATCTCCCACCCAGTCTACAGGTCTTTACTGACTACCATGGTGTTGGAGTGGGAAGCCAGATCGGCGGTAACGATATTGTCTCAATATGAGTAAAATTGTTCTCCTTTATTAGTCAGCAAAACAGGGTTTATATAGAGAAACAATTACAGCCTCTGATTGGTTAGTCAGTCCCAACCATATAAGGGCAGAATCGCCTTTACTCGCTACGATTGGTGCAGAGCGTCATCTCGATGCGGAAGCGACGATAAGGCAGGAAGCGGGGAGGAGGCAGGAAGCGGCAATGTGGCAGTCCCCCTGCTCCAGCATTCCGTGTTCGCTACTTTACTTTCTCAGCAGTGTTCCGCGTTCACTGCTTTCCAGGCTTATCTCCGGTACAGAGCCTGGATTGCTCAACGGCACCAAACTATGTCCCCTCTCGTCCAACCAGGACTCCACAATTCCCCTTTCTTGTTTTTGAGCAAGCCAGGTACAGTCGATCATCCTGGAAAGAGCTTTTTTAAGACAGTTAAAGCAAATACACATTATAATTCCAACAACAATCAACACAATACATATATGCAAACCTTCTACAATTAACTCCTTAAACCAAGCGGGCAAATTACCAAAGAGTGAGGTGAGCAATCCTCCAAAAACCCTGATTTACCTTGCATGAGTTTTGCACTACAATTACTCACCTGAGTTTCTTTCACACATTTGCCTGTAGTATAATTAACAAAATGACCAACATTATAACTAGGTACACCACCACTGTCTTTGGCAAGTGTAACAGATACACAAAATCCAAGGCTTACAGATTTTACAAGCGTCACAGTTGATACCGGTGACAAGTATCTCCTTGTGACCACTCATATATCTTTCCCTTGATTCAGGTTATTTCTACTTGATTGTTCTGTTCATGAGAGTCTGCTTGTTGCCCCTCGACTAACTTTCCTTGTTGACTCAAAGCAGGCTTCACGACTCGGCTAGGCACCCAGACTGGACCGCGATCTGTGGAAACACACATATATCCTCGACCGTTAAAGATTACTGGTACTGGTCCAGCCCACTATCCAGTAGTCGGGTCCCTATAGATTAAACCGTGGCAAAGTCGTTGTGCTATTGAACCTTAGGTTCTGGTGGTGTATAACCACCGGCGGTGCTTCCCGATCACCCATAAGGCACAAATAGTTCAATGTAAAAAGAGCTCGATGCAACCTTGGTTGCACTTCTGTTTCAACCCCTCGCTGCTTGTCTAAATAATCTTTTAGCACACGATGAGTACGCTCTATGAGCCCCTGCCCTGTTGGAGAATGCGCAATCCCTGTGGTGTGCTTAATTCCCCACGTCAATAAAAATGATCTTAGCTTTTGGCTGACATAGGCAGGTCCATTATCGGTCTTAATTTTTTCAGGCATTCCCAGCACCGCAAAACACGCAAGCAGGTGCTTACAAACATGTTGTGCTTTCTCCCCAGGTAAAGCAGTAGCCCATATTATTTTTGAAAAGGTGTCTATTGTAACATGGACGTACTTCAGTCGCCCAAATTCCGGGATGTGTGTAACATCCATTTGCCATAGTGCAAGTGCCTGCAGTCCTTTTGGATTTACCCCTTGGCCTATTCCTGGACCCTGATTTCCACACTTGGGACAGGCCCGAACAATATAACGAGCCTCATTCTCTGTCAGCCCAAATTGCCTTCGCAGGCCCTTCGCATTCTGGTGGAAATTTTCATGACTCTGTCTGGCCTGCTGAAATTTGTCTACTGGAGGCATAGGGCACGCGGGACTAACTAAATTGTCAGCAATCTGATTGCCGTGCCCTAGTCCCAGATCCCATTGATGACTATGTACGTGGATGACACAACAAGGCGCGGCCCGTTCAGACAATACGGTCCGCAACTGAATAAACAATTTACCTAATACAGGGTTAACTGCTTCCCTAAGCAAGGCATCTGCTACCCGTGGCACCACTCCAGCCATATAAAGGGAGTGGGTTACTACATTTAAAGTCTCATTCAGCCAATTAGTTAAGGCCCAGACCACGGCAGTCAGTTCTAAGGTTTGCAGCGAATCCCCATCCTGCCCTTGTATCATATCATGACACCACTGTCCCCTCTCCTGCCAAGCACAGACTGCCTTACGCAGCCTCTTGTCTGCATCTGTATATACTGTAACCCCTTCGGCCAGCGGCTTCTCCTGAACTCTGGGCTTCTCAAACCATTGATTACGCTTCAAGACTTGCCACAATTTCCCCTTTGGTTGTTGGGAATGTATCCTCCCACCATAGCCTAATAGGGCTTCCTGTATGGGTAGGGCATGTCTCAACCACCATTCTAAGTCTGCTGCCTTGACAGGTATACTGATGTCCTCTGGCTCCTGTCCTGCCATTTCCACTACCCACGTCCTACCTTTTCTGATTAGTTCCCCTATGGCTTCTGACCGTGTTTGTATACCAGTTTTCGGCTGCACGCTTAAAAATACCCATTCTAATATGTAAAATGGATCATTGCCCTTAGCAGATTTGTCAGTGGCAGAATCAGGGCTATTCGATGACGCTACACAGTCCTGTGTCTCCCCTTTCCTGTTTTGCCACTGACAAACAAGGGCATAAGGCGACCCTTCATGGTTGCAAATAAGCAAGGAGACAGGTAGGGTTAAAAGTCGTCTAGCAGTCCAGGCTGTTTGAAGCTTCTGTACGATGTGTTGCAAAGCTGTCTGTTGTGTCTCTGATAGGGTGACATCATTGCTGGGGTGTGAGCCGTGTAGTAACGATGTCAGTGGTGCAATTTCAGCACTGGAAATACCAGCACAGTTGCGCACCCACTGGATATCTCCGAGTAAAGTTTGTACATCAGTCAATGTGCGCAAATTTGTCGCTAACTCCACTTTTTGTGGTTGGATCTTGGCATCAGAAATGTGCCATTCAAGATATTTCCATGGTGCAGACTGCTGAACTTTTTCTGGAGCGACAACAAGGCCTTTGCTGGCTAAAACAGTACTCAGCTGTGTCAAGGAATCATCATCGAACGCGTCTTGTTGACAGCAAAGGATGTCATCCATATAATGATAAATGATCGTGTTCGGCCACTGTTTCCTGAGTGGGGCTAAGACCCAAGCCACATAAAGTTGACATAGCGTGGGTGAGTTTCTCATGCCCTGTGGCAGGACAACCCACTCATATCGTTCTGAAGGCGCTGCTTTGTTGGTAACGGGTACTCAAAAGGCAAATCGCTGAGTGTCTTGTGGCTGCAAAGGAATAGTGAAAAAACAGTCCTTTAAGTCAACAATGATTACGTGCCAACCCGACGGTAGCATAGCAGGTGATGACATTCCAGGTTGTAAGGCTCCCATGGGTTGCATTTGCTCATTGATTTTATGCAGGTCGTGTAAGAGACGCCATTTACCGCTCTTTTTTGGAATGACGAAAATGGGGGTATTCCACGGGCTAACTGTGGCTTGCAGCGAGTTGTTCTGCTACTAATTGCCTGGTTATTTGCAGTCACTCTTCTGTCATGGACCACTGGTCAACCCACATGGGTTCGTTGGAAAGCCAGGTTAATGGTGGGTTGGGCGACTGCTCGCCAGAGCCCATAACTAAAAAGGAGTAGTAGTCAGCACAGCTCAAATCTGACTCAAAACATCGCGCCCAATTAGGGCTGCAAGAGTTCCAGGCAGTTGCATAACATAGACCCTCAAATTAAAGACTTGCCCTTCGGGAAAAGTTATTCACACAGGGTATTGGCTCATCATGGGAGTGTCCCCCTACACCTGCGACAGCTGTTGCGGGAGCACTCACGAGCCACTCCTCTGGCCAAACAACTGTACTTATGATCGTGACGTCAGCTCCGGTGTCTAGCATTGCATAGACTTGTACTGACTCGTTCTTCTGACTTAATACGACGCACATGGTGGGCCGTTGGTCCATCCTTGTAGTGAAACATACTGCAGGACCTGTGGAATTGAAGCTCTGATTTCCACGGAGAATTCTCGCTGAAGAATGGTTGAGAGGATTACTTATCACTACAATTTGTGCTATCCGGCTGCCTTTTGGGACAAACAGAGGAGGACAAAGGGTATGAGCCACGACGTGAATCTGCCCCGCATAGTCGGCGTTGATAACTCTAGGAATGATAAGTAGTCCTTTGACGCCTGCAGAGGAACGTCCCACTAAAAGTCCTTCTATTTTGCTGTTAGGATTAATCAATGGCCCAACCGCGCTGCTAGGAATCTCATGCACGGTTGTGTCGTTAAGGATGACGTCTATTGTGGTCTCCAAGTCGATTCCCAAGCTGCCTCTGGTTGCGGCTTGATGCTGTTGCAAAAAACCCTTGTTTTGCCTGGAGGATTCATTTCTTTCTGCACACGGACTCTCTCCGCGCTCCTGCCCCCGTTTCCCGAACATGCTTTTGTGACATGGGTAGTTTTTTGGCATTTTTCACACCAGACAGCGCCACGGCAGTTACACTGGATGTGCCCCACTTCTCCACATCGATAGCAACTACCGTGGTATGGCTGTCTCATCTGCTGAACGCTGTTTTGTTGCACCACAACTGCAAGCGGTTGGACAACTTCTCTGACTGTGCCTTGCACGGCGGCAGCAACTGTCGCTTGTTGCTTCTGTGAATCAGGTCTCTCTACTCTGGACAGCATCTCTTCGACTCCTGCTCCTTTTGGCAGACTGGTAAGTATTTGCTTTGTAGTTTTGTTGGCATTGTCAAAAGCCAGTACCCGAATCATTGGTTGTTTGTTCTCATCGTTGAAATCTGGATGATTCATTACCGCTTCCCACAGCCGGTCGATGAAGTTACTGTAACTCTCGGTGGCTCCTTGCACGATGGTTCCGAAGGATGGAGCAGACGAACCAGGTAACACGAGGAAAGCTTCCAGGGCAAGACGAGCTGACAACTGAAGTATATTGGTGGGGAAGGTTAACTGCACTTCCAGGTTAGCGTAGGTTCCTTGTCCGATAAGCATTTCTGCTGTTATTCCATAATAAGGGTCTTGCTGGTCCGGATGTCGCACTACCTCATCTACCGCCCGTTGTTGCCATGCCGACCCCCATAATAGGAACTGAGTAGGGGTTAGCAACAATCGCATTAAATTCCGACAGTCATACGGGCACATCAAATCAGCAGAATAAATCCAGGTAACAATTTGTCAAGTGGCCTCAGATTTCACCCCATCTTGCGATACGGTATTACAGGCGTGTTGTAAAATCTTTGAGTCATGTGGTTCCCATTTGCCATGACCATTAACCTGTACCACAGGACAGGCTAACGCCTGAGTACTTCCTGTGTTGGTAGCAACACTCCACTGTCCATCCAGGATAGCGTCCCTTATAACACTGCTCCAGTGGCCAGGTCTGACCGAAGCTGGAGGCCGGATTAAACATTTTGGAGAGGAAACCTCATTTTCTCGCCTGGGGGAGCTAGCAGTGGTTGACATATGCTGTAACTGTAAATTCAGTAACAGTGTGACCATGCAGGTTAAGTTGGAGATTCAAGATGCTGCAGCTTTTACAACTTGTAGCAAAAAATGAGCAGATATCCCTTAGTCAAATGAAAAGATAATAGCACAGCCGTATCTTCCTGTTGCCTCCTCTAATATAGCAACATCATCTTTGGCTTTATCAAGATGCATTTTAACTGACCGGATTTCATTCTTTCCAAGGTATCCCACAGACACTACCCTTTGCAAGTCTCAGCACTAAATATATCAGGGATGATAAAGAGAATCATCAGTATTCAAAAGTAGGATAGACCTCCTCAACTGTATGCTGCTTTAATCTGAAATATTGCATGAATTTTTACTGTATCTAATGGCTTGACTTCCTGTTTCCAGATACTGGGTCCATAAAGACATGATTTTGTTTATTTTTTTTCCTTTGGAATGGCTTATGTAACACTAAGATAGTACATTAAAGTAAGTAGAAGGACGTCTAAGAAAAATTTGAGAAGGATTTGTCACTTTTGTACAAAGTATTTGGTATTTTGTGAAATATCCAAAAAGACTGTTCCAGAGTAATTTTCATTCATTGGCTAGCCCATAAGAGTGAAAAAAAAATCAGGAGAAAAAATGAATTTTCTTAGAATTAATAGAAAATATTTGCCATGGGATACACAAAGTTTGAGAAAAGATTGAGAAGATACTTAGATTCCAGGATTTTTAAAAGCATAGTTGTAACATAAGGGTGCTTATCCTGATATCTTTCAGTATGCCACAGGCGTGCATTCATGGTCTTACAGAAGAACATATAAATGAGAAAATACACCAACTAGAGAGCCAGTGTATTTCTTACTTCTGGGTTATCCCTTGGTGCTAATCCAAATGATTAATATCAAGAAGTTAATGTGGCACAGCCACACGCTATATAATGGTGCCAGATTAAAGGCATCAGGGTGATATAATTATTATAGTCATAAGAGAAAGATTTCAATTAAAGGTACCGTAGCAGCATGCCACTAAAAACAGCACAGCAGCAGACTAATTAAACTGCAAAAATCCACCACAAGCAAAGTGGCTTATGCTACTTGAGGCAATGAAACAGCCAACAAAGCAGCACAATGGTATCCTAAAATCCAATGAAGTAATGCCAATAAAATAATGATACTGTATATCATAACAATAAAGAGTAAGGTCAAAGGTTATAGATTTGTCTTCTGAATGCTATGAACATTCTGTGAACAATGTAATGAAAACAGCTTTGAGACATTTTTTACCTTTTATGGGGAAATCAAGCTGAACGCATCCAAAACCATGTTTTTTCCTGTTCTTATAAAGGAATAATAACTCTTGCTATAAAATTTTTCTTTTCTCAGCTATGAGAGGAAAATAAGTATCAACTGGTTACTGTAATACCAGAATATCACAGTAGCTTTGACTGTTGGACTGAATGAAACACACACAACTAAGCAGGACAATGCCAACTTATGGAAGGCAATGGAAGACCATCAGCTAAATGAAATACATTGCCTTCAGGTAATCGGTTTGGAAATTAATTTCTGTTGTAGAAGCTGTAGATCACTGACATGACTTTATCAACTAGCAGAAATGGAAAACACAGCTTATACTTTATAGATAAACAAGAACAGTTCAGACCTGATGATGAGTTCTGAGCACTAAGCAGCTAAAGTTTTGACTAAATAATTTATGAAATAATGCAAGCACTTCTCACATGATGTCAACGTTTATGAGGTTTCTTTAACTTACTGTTCAGAAGTATAGAATATCTTCAGCCCCTACCAACATCACTGAGAAATGAAAAATATCAGTGTATCTGAAAAACAAACTGTTACTAGCTATCTATAGGATCAGAGATTGCTAGGCAAACACACTGAAAATCCTTAAAAGGGGTAAAAGTTCAGGATGTGAAATCTTAAAGAAAGTTAAAGAAGCTCTTCAGTGATTTTAACATAAATTTTGGCTGACAGCTATGGCGTCTACAAGCATTTGCTACAAGAGTGGGATGATTTTTACAGTGCAAAGTATGATTTATTTATGAAGACAAGTGTAAAAATGACACAAAATGTCTTTATTCAAATGTTATTATCTCTTAGAATTATTGTGTGTTTTTCTTTATAGCCAAAAATGCATTAGTCTCTTCCATACTCCTGGCTCTGTGCTGCAGGTCTGACCTTGGACTGAAGCAAGTGTGTACACTAGACAAAGCGGACTCTAATATTAAGAAGTTACATAGTAGTTTACGTATGCATAAACCAGAGACATTTATAAATATACTATGTCAGTAAGCAACTAAAATAGAGATGATTTCTCTCTTATTTTATTTTTTGGGTTTTGTTTGGGATGAGTGTCATATTGCTGAGACTGATGGCTAGTCATATATGTATATATATGTATATATATATATATTTAGGAGCTGAAGGCAGATTTAGTGAATAAATGGAGAACTACTGAGGAGACAGCTGGAGAGAGAGAAAACTTGGTGTGTGTGCAGCCTAGCACATCTGCCTACATAAGCAGTGAGGAAAGCAGCAAAGAGCTCTAGGCTCACTTGAAGGGTTTTCAAAGAAAGGAGTTGACTGAGAACAGGACCATGACCCTTGATAATCTATGAATGAAATGAAATGTCTGCTGAGCTGACAGAGAAACCTTTGGATGATTGTCATTTAGTGTATAATACTCTGAGAAATAATTCTTTTAGCCTGTTAGATGGCTTGTACTTTTGTTCATGTTGAAATTTTAATCTCTGTCCAAAATTGAGAAAAAAAAGTCTTTTCTAAATTGCAGCTTGTTAGTCTTCACATATTACATGATTTTGAAGCTGATTAGAAAAGGGAGTTGAGGGAAGCTTAATTAACAGATATGCAAATAATCTGCTGTTAGAATCTTGGTGTACTTGTATAAAAAAGTCATTGTTGTATGAAATGTGTTCATAGTACGATATATCATGCTGAATCTGGAGTAGAACATGAAAACACTTGTAACTTAAAAAGCAGTTGGGGATGTGTTGTATTCATGATAACCTTGTGTACGCAAAATAAGAGGACTTGTGAGATAATCTACTTCTTCAATATGGTCCTGCTTAGCTTGAAGCAGAAGAGTCACACATTCTATGAGGAATTTTGGTTTTAGTTATCTGTTTGATCTCTCCTTATTCCCTCATTACTAATGAAGAATTTTTCCCCACTGAAGATCGAATAGCTCGTTCCAAAAATGAATGGTTGTGTTAGAGCCTCTCATGAATATTTCAGGTTCCTTCACTGATATCTTTGGGTAGAATTTGGACATTAAATCAGTTCTATGGCTTTCTATACCTTTATGTTTAAATGAATGTGTGGGTTTATACCACAAGTTCTGTAAAAGTCTCAACAACATCTATCGTTCCCTGAAATGTATTAATTCTGTCGACATACAGACACATTGCCTGGCATATCCTCAGCAAGGCTCATCTTTTTTGCTAGCTTTTCACCTAAAATATCTTTCTTTTTTAATGTCTATGGAATATTGAGATGCCAATCCTAACGTCCACAGTTTCTGTTTAGGCAACAATTATTAATTTAGAATAAAATCCTATCCCCTTTCCCTCAAATCTCTGCAACTCCATTTTTCCTTTGAGGTCCAAATTTGTTTCTTGAGATCACTCTACTACCTTTCTGCCTGTTTTATATATGTGCTTGTAATATAGCTGCACTGAAAAAAAGTAATCACAAAATCACAAAATCACAGAATGGTAGGGGTTGTAAGGGACCTCTGTGGGTCATCTAGTCCAACTCCCTTGACGAAGCAGGGTCACCTACAGTATGCTGCACAGGACCTCCTCCAGGTGGGTCTTGAATATCTCAGAGAAGGAGAATCCACAACCTCTCTGGGCAGCCTGTTCCAGTGCTCCGTCACCCTCTAGAGGGAAGAAGTTCCTCCTCATGTTCAGACGGAACTTCCTATGCTTCAGTTTGTGGCCTTTTCCCCTTGTCCTGTCACAGGGCACCACTGAAACGAGTCTGGCCCCATCCTCCTGACACCCACCCTTAAGGTATTTATAGGCATTTCTAAGGTCGCCTTGCAGCCTTCTCTTCTTCAGCCTGAACAAGCCCAGCTCCCTCAGCCTCTCCTAGTAGGACAGATGCTCCAGTCCCCTCATCATCCTCCGCTGCAGTGTCTCCAGTAGCTCCTCATTTTTCTTGAACTGGAGAACCCAGAACCAGACACAGTACTCCAGATGGGGCCTCACTAGGGCAGAGTAGAGGGGAAGGAGACCTCCCTCGACCTACTGGCCACACTCTTCTTAATGCACCCCAGGATCCCATTGGCTTTCTTGGCAACAAGGGCACACTGCTGGCTCATGGTCAACTTGTCATCCACCAGCACTCCCAGGTCCCACTCCACAGAGCTTCTTTCCAGCAGGTCAGCCCTGAGCCTGTCCCGGTGCATGGGTTGTTCCTCCCCAGATGCAGGACCCTGCACTTATCCTTGTTGAACCTCATAAGGTTCCTCTGTGCTCAATTCTCCATCCTGTCCAGGTCTCGCTGAATGGCAGCACAGTCTTCTGGTGTATCCACCACTGCTCCCAGTTCTGTGTTATCAGCAAACTTGCTGAGGGTACATTCTAACTCTTCATCCAGGTCATTGATGAAGAAATTGAAGAAGACTGGGCTGACTACTGGCCCCTGGGAAACGCCACTAGTTACAGGCCTCCAGCTAGAGTCAGCGCCACCGATGACAACATTCTGAGCTCTGCCATTCAGCCAGTTCTCAATCCACCTCAATGTCCACTCATCCAGCCCACACTTCCTGAGGTTCCCTAGGAGGATGTTATGGGAGACAGTGTCAAAAGCCTTGCTGAAGTCTAGGTAGACAACATCCACGGCTCTCCCTACATCTACACAGCCAGTCACACCATTGTAGAGAGCTATCAGATTGGTCAAACATGGTTTCCCCATGGTGAATCCATGCTGACTACTCCTGATAACCTTCTTTTTCTCCACTTGCTTAGTGATGACCTCTAGAATGAGTTGCCCCATCAGCTTTCCCGGAATGGAGGTAAGTCTAACTGGCCTGTAGTTCCCTGCGTCCTTCTTCTTGCCCTTTTTGAATACTGGAGTGACATTGGCTTTTCTCCTGTCCTTGGGCACCTCTCCTGTCTTCCAGGACCTTTCAAAGATGATGGAAAGTGGCTCAGCAATGACTTATTCCAGCTCCCTCAGCACTTGTGGGTGCACTCCATTGAGGCCCATGAATTTGTGGATGTCCAGATTGCTGAAGTGATCTCAATATGTATTCTAATTCATATTCTTTCTGAGAAACAACTAAAATAACTTCTGCCAGGTCAAGCTGACCAGCCAATATATTAATAAGAACAGTTTGATAGTCACTGACTTGATTTAGTCAAACGTGTCCAATGTGTTATCAAGTACGCTGAGGACTTCAACCCAGTCACTTTCTTACTTCTACCCCTCAGCAGCACAGAGGGAAAAATAGAATAAGAAAGCTCATAGGTCAAGGAAAAGACAGGGAGATCACTTACCAGCTGCTGTCACGGAGAAAACAGACTCAATCTGGAGAAAAATAATTTAATTTATTGCCAGTTAAAATGGATTTAAGTAGTGAGAAGCAAAGAAAAACATTAAAATAACACTTTTCCCTCCCCCTCCCCCAGGCTCAACTTCGTTCCTTCACTCCTTCACTCCAGACTTGTCTACTCTTATCCTCTGAGTGGCTCAGGGACATGAGAAATGGAGGATTGTGGTCAATCTGTAATACTTCCATCTGTTGCTTCTTCCTCCTCACATTTATCCCCTGCTCCAGTGTGGAGTTTCCCCATGGGCTTCAGTTCTTCAGGATAAACCTCCTCCAGCATGGGCTATCCCTGGGCTTCGGTTCCTTCAGGAAATATCCACCTGCTTCATGGACTGCAGTATGAATATCTACTCTTGTGTTGTCTTCTCCACGGACTGCAGGGGAATCTTTGCTCTGGCACCCTGTCTTCTTCTCTGACCTTGGTGATGCCTCTGCTGTTTCTCACTCTTTTTGTTCTCTCCTTCTCTCCTTGTGTGGTGTTTTCTGGTTTCTTAAAAATGTTTTACCAGAGACACCATCATCTTGGCTGATGGGCACAGCTGCATCCTGCATCAGTCCATTATGGAGGTGTCTGAAATCAGCTGTTACACTTAAATACCTTCTTCAGCAGGGCTCAATAGGCAAATATACAAAAAGCAGCACAGGACATTACAAAAAAATACAAAGAGTGTATACACTGGGAACTGCTAAACCAAAAGAGAGTAGTACCTATTTTTGGTGTTGCTAAAAATTTTACAAAAGCTACTCACATAGCAAAGGCAATATATATAGAAAGGTTGGTAAAGAAGAAGGTCTACTAAGTCACAGAAATAAGACATCTTCTCAGATGATATGAGTTTGCACCTTGGGCAAAGATATATATCTGTGATGAGACTTGCCTTTTAAATGTTGAATATTTGAAATAATAGTTTTAGTTTGATTCCAAAAGTGTGTGTACATAGAAAAGTTCAAAACCAAATGAAATGGAACCACCAACCTTAGAAGGAAGCTGAGAGTGGTGTCTCGGAAGCCTTTGGTTCAGGTGATTTTCGAAATGTTTTGTGGATTTTCTGTGTTCACCTCAATTACCTCAAATTCCATGAAAATTCAAATAATTTTGTGTGTACAACACATGAAACGTCGATCTTTAAAAAAAAAGAGATTTTAAGGGAGTTATTTCTCTCCAGCAAATAACACCAGAAGAATATGGATAAAATCAAAGCTCTGAAAGAGTAGAGATATTCCTGTTCTTTCATCATATTTTGCTATTTATCTGCCTAATGACAGCGTAGGAGAACCTGTGAAACCTATGATATGTTTCTGTCCTTTAACTACACCTCAGTTTCTACACCAGTTTCATGTTCTACCTATATATAGGAACAGTGATTCCCTAAGTGACGATTTCTGTGTTGGGATGTTGCAAAGACCTGTTCAAACACTATTCAGCAGCTCCCGGAACCCCAGCATATGCATGTGTAGAAGAAGACATGCATAAGACCAAGACAAGAATCTTTCTTAGTACACTACAGACAAGAGCAAAACCTTACGTTCATACCTGCTTAAAAGAAGTGAGTTTTCAGATTATTCAGAAGAGCGAGAACTTACGTCAGGTGAGACCAGGAATGTCTAAAAGGATAGTGGACCCTTTGCTGAGAGCAAGCCTATGAAAAGATAATTAGAGCTAAAAAGGTCTACCACCCCAAAACCCTCAATTGTTTCCCTTTACCTGCTTTCTCTTCCTGTATTCTTATTAGTTTTCTTTCATTTCTTACCTACACGCTCACATCTTCCCTTTAAGTTTAAACTCAGTCCCCTTCTATCAGATCCCTGTTATTAACTCTACCTTCAGTATTGACACAGACTTAATCCGCTTACCTCTCACTACTCCCTGCAAATGTTCCTATACGCATGTTATTTTGTACTTAAAATACTCTGAATAATTCTGAATTTTGTCTTGAATTCAGATAATATACTCTTAAAAAAACCCAACCCTAAAACCCACGTTTTGACAAATCAATCCTGACAAAAGCAGCACTTTTTCATTACAAGCAGAGGATTTATTCAAGCTTTTCATACATTTCTCTACTGTCTACAGTGACCCTTCAGACAAATCATTACTATTTTTCTGAGCTCTAGCAAGAGTCCAGTCAAGTACTCCTTGACCTGGACAATACTAGCTGCAACATGGGACTTAGAGGTTGTCTGGTATAAATCAGGGTGAAGCAGATCCTCAAAGAATTGAAAGAGATTGCAAGGCTTGTCTGTTTTCCTTGCAGAAAAAATGGATAAAGGAATATGAAAAGATGGGGCCATCAACTGAGGACAGTCTGTAAGCGGGGAGACAAATTCACCTACAAAGAACCAAATCCTGTAGAAATTAGGCCGTCTATACTAGACTTTTGACATTCTGTTTCAATTTTGTGTACATGTGGTACTTTAATATCAAAAATGGAAATAATGATCATCAAAACTTCCCATTCCTGGGGATCTGAAAGTACTTTTATTCTTCACATATGTTACGGGTGGTAGAACTTCATTCTTTTCCCCATAACCGTACCCATTGACAAGCCTTGATGTTTAAAACTTACGGCAAATTAAACCCCCTTAAGTTAAAATTCCTGTAAAGTTCATTTCACTGATTGCCTGCTGTAAGAAGTTCTTCTTTTGGGTGGGATATATTTTCCTTTTTTATTTTCTGTCTTGTGGTGCAGGCTATTTTTATTGCAACTTCAAAAAGAGTTGAGCATTTTTATAAACCAAAGGGCCATTATAAGTAGATTAAGAAAAAAGAATGTGAATGTAATGTTTGAGGAAAAGCCCAGATTAACAGCTTGCGTTGCAACTCAAGTTATCTACCAATCAATAAAGTAGCTACAGTACAGATGATGGCTGTACAAGTTTGTCTATGCTACGAATCTTAGCTGTGTTCACAAGGGTCCTCTTTCATGGAAGAGAGGGCAGTTTATTGTCAAGGCACACTAAATTCCTGACATCTCTGTTAGAGTTGCAAACATAGGTACAGTTGTTTCAGTAGGGTCTGTTAGAATTGCAAACATAGGTACAGTTGTTTCAGTAGGGCTTTTGTTCAGCATTACAGACATTTCATGAGGAATTCTGTATTTCATTCCTGTGGTTTAGAAAGACTAAAACTCTTTCACAACATCATGTAACTTTCTGCAGATACTATATCATTATATCTTCTTATATGAGTTCACTTCGGAGAAAAATGAAAATACCGGGTTTTACCTCTTGTTGTGCATAAAATGATCATCTGAATGAAGGTCTTACTGATTATAGAGGCAAGAAGTAGAAGGTACTGGGAAAAAAGTATGGTCATATTCAAAACCTTTTTAAAATTTTTTGGAAAGATGGAATTTACGTTTGCACACTATATACATGGGCATTCTGAATATTTATAGAAACTTGTATCTACATGTTTTTATACAGATATAAAATTTTCAAGTCAATGAAATCCTTTTGAGAGGAATGTTGATGTTGACATAATAAAAAATCCATAGAACAAGCAAAGGAAATTGAAAAAAAGTTCTGTTATTTTCCTTTCCTGTTTGTTTGACTTTTAAGAGAAGGTTTTACTTATATAATTCTCTAACAAACGCATACACAGAGACTTTAAGATAATTTCTGTTGATCGTACATGCAAATAAGTATGTCTATTTTTTTCTGGAAAACAACTGGTTGCTTTTTTTGCTTAATTTTTAAAAAGAAATGAAGGGAAATGCAGGTGAAATATACCGATTACATTTGAATTGCCACTGGCTCAAAAGACTCCATAGTACCAACATTCATTGGTAGGAGGGCTCACCAGCTGTCAGACAGCTTGTTCTATGTGACCTCCCACTGCCTATAATCTTTTAAACAATGTGTTTCTAGTTTAGTGGTTTGTGAATCTTGTGGAAGTTAAGCACACACAAAAAGCCAAACACACCTTTTTCTTTTTTTTTTTCTTATAAAGAGGGATGGACATAAGCATTCTAAATGTGTTTCCAAGTAGGATTTTTACTCATTAAATAATCTCTTTGGCTCACTGTTGTTAGTGTTCACCTCAAATAACATACCTGAAGTCTTAAGGGGTGAGACAAAATACTTCGGTTCAGAAGTAGTAATGATTTGAGTTATTGTCTTTCACTTTCCAGGATGCAACCTTATTATTTGGAGGGAAGCAATCTTCCCATATCTTTGATGGTTTAGTTTATTTGTATCTAAATCATTTCTAACTAGTGGCTACTGACAGGTTAGATAAGATGGACTGAAAATCTAAATTTTGTAGCAACTTTTTTTTTGTTTAGGCCAAGAATAAAAAATTAAAAATAAATTACTTCTCCAATATTTTTAAAACCAGATATTTGTTTGAAAAACTATATGAATAACAAGAATACTTTTGCAAAATATCACTCAGAAATTTTATTTTATGGTTAAATCTAATGAACATTTTTGATACTAGTAAAAAAATACATAGCATCTCTACTTAAAAACTATTTCATTGAGAAATAAACAGAACAATGAAATAGACACATCTGAAAATAAATTAATATTTAGTCAGAAAAAAATGCACTATTTCAATGATTTCGTGAGAAAAGCTACAATTATGTACCCTTCATAAATGATATCATAATGATAGTGCTTTATCTGGTTCGTATAAAATGATTCATCTTGAGACAAAGGAATAAACAATAATGAAACTCAACAATCTAAAGTTAAATGACTAAGATACTCAGCAGCAGTTATGTCTGTACAATAGATGTTTCTTTTCAAAAGACTGAAGAAAATACTCTGGGACTGGAAGGTTTAGGAAAGTGGTAATGAGATACAGAGCCTATCACCTCTAGGTCGTTGACTTCAATTGCATTTCGGGTTGCTGCTGACTGAAATTTGCTTCATTTGATGGCTATTCAATAGCCTATTGTGAAATAAGTTGGAGGTCTCAATCCCATCCCTACTGCAGAAGTAACCACATAACATTTAGCAGTCACTGCAGTAACACCTGCAGTACGTACACGGGACCCTGTTACCCTGTGTATTCCAAAATAATCTTTCAAGGCCTCAAATTTTGCTGTAGTATAGGAGTCACTCTAGTAAATATCAGTTCTGAGACCATTTCACACAAAATAGAAATTGTATCTGTAATTAAATATGAAAATTAACAAATCAAGTCTTATTGTCTCAATTATATTTCCTGTGCAAGTATAACGATGTTCTGTTCCCTCATGTAGCTGGTTTTCAGCATGTTTCAGGATTTTAAACGGTTCACACTGCACTGTACACTCAACCTGAGCAGGGAAGGTGTGAGGAGGATCATGCAGCTGTGCAGCTATCACTGGATTGGATGTCTACGCGGACTAGAGTTAATGAGATACGCTGTGCTCCCCTTATCCTCTTACCTCCAAAATTTCACATCACTCCCTTGATCCTGGTGACTGGACTTTTGGTTTGCCACCGCAAGGGTCAGACAGTGAATGTTGTGAGCAGGAACAAGAATAGAGGGTCCCTGCCTTCGGCCAGGAGGAGGAAAGACATGACCGGGTGTATTGGACTGTGTGGATTCAATGGCCTGGCACTTCAGACCCACAGAAGTATAAGGCTTTGGTAGACACTGGTGCACAGTGTACACTGATACCATTAGGGGATAGGGGCACAGAACCCTTGTGGATCTTTGGAGTGACAGGGTGATGCCAAGAATAGTCTGTACTTGGAGGCTGAGGTGAGCTTCACAAGGGACAAGTGGGAAAAGCACCCCACTGTGACTGGCCGAGAGGCCCCTTGTATTCTAGGCATAGATTACCTCAGAAGAGGGTACTTCAAGGACCCAAAGGGGAGAAAATATTTCAGATCCTTCTGAAAGCTGGTTTCGCCATTAAGCGAAGTAAAGTCAGGGGACCTGCACAAGAGATCCAGTTTTTGGTAATGAAATGGCAGGATGGGCGCCATCAAATCCCAATGAATGTCATCAACAAAATAGCAGCTATGTCTCCATCAATCAGCAAAAAGGAGGCACAGGCCTTCTTAGGTGTTGTGGGTTTTTGGAGGATGCACATCCCAAATTACGGCCAGATTGTAAGTCCTCTGTACCATGTGTCCTGGAAGAAGACAGATTTTGAATGGGGCCCTGAGCAACGACAGGCATTTGAACAAATTAAACGGGAGATAGTTCATGCCGTAGCCCTTGGTCCAGTCCAGTCAGGGCAAGACGTTAAA
>Ga0065711_1002727_pt1 | contig 32153 bp, 25 predicted proteins | sample Hoacrofraction12_FD_59098 | JGI IMG/M metagenome (GOLD analysis project Ga0065711, IMG submission 59098) | Hoatzin crop microbial communities from Cojedes, Venezuela - Epithelial fraction 12 v2 (version 2) | ecosystem: Host-associated > Birds > Digestive system > Esophagus > Crop | place... | reverse complement strand
AGCATACAAAATCGTCACTGAAGGGGTACCTCTCCCTCACGCCTGACAGAAGTCTCCTCCAGAGGCTGAGGACTTGTTCCTTTTTCCCAATGGCCTTGTCAATGCCCCCATCCCTGGCCAGGGATCCCAGGTGCTTGGCTTCCTTGTCCTCTAATTCTAAGCTGCTGGCCCCGTTATCCCAGCACCGCAGCAGCCAGGTGACAATGTGCTCTCCTGGGTGGCAGCTGAAATCTTTCTGCATGTCTCGCAGCTCGCTCATGGACAGGGACTGGGTAATGATCTCTGTCTCCTGCAATGACCCTGGCTCATCGTCATCCCTCCCGGAGTGATATGCTCTCTTTGCGTCTTTCTTTAGTGTTACAGGGGCAACTGCTACCGGCACAGGTTGGTCATTGGGCTCAGCCGCGATGCCTGCAGCTGGAGCGGGGGCTGGAGCAGCTACCGTGCCCGCCGGGGAAGCCGGGACAATGCCAGTGTCTGCAGCAGCGGTGGTGCTGGTCGGGGGTTTGGTAACTGCTTGCTGGGCTGGAGGGGCTGCAAGGCCGGCTGGGGGGGCAGCACCAGTTGCTGTGCCTGCCACCTTGTTCCCCCCCTCTTTCCCTTTAGAGCACTGAATCAGGCTGAACAGGGCTCGGTAGAAGTGGGCCAGACCCCAGCACATTGCGGTGATTTGTGTCTCTCTGGAATTCCCAGGGTGGCAGCAGACTTTCTGCAGATATTTTACTAGTTTGTCTGGATTCTGCACCTGTTCAGGATTGAGTTTCAAAGACACCGGTGGTGCCCACTGCTCTAGACACCTGCCCATGCTGTCCTACACACCCAGCCACTCACAGCTATCCTGCCCCGGGGCAGGTCTCTGCAGGATGTTCTTAACGACTTGTTTAACCCTAAACGAAAGCTGAAACCCATTCAGGAGGCAGAACAAAAGGACAGTGTTGGCCTGAGAAATTCTCAAAAGCCGTTAGGATTAGCCTGAGGGAGAGAGGGGGGGCGAAAGAGTGGGGGAAGGTATCCCCTTCAGTTTTCCCCACAGGTTGGGTTCGATTATTAACAAATTCTAAGACATAGAATCCGAGGTATGGAAATGACCGCAGTGCTGCATGCAAATACAATCCTAATTTCATGCACAGTGATGTTATCATGTCATAAGTTGCTATCATACAGTACAGTAAAATCGTCATCCTGATCTTTTTCCCCGAGGTATTAAACAGCACAGCAAGAAACACATAAAGGAAATACGGGTTTATATACCAGAGACATTTGATCAAAGCCAAAATCATTTTTGCCGGCGACTATTTAACTAACAGAGTAAATGCGTACAATAAATTTTAACAAAATCTAAGGAAGCTGTTTTACACCCTCTGCTCAGCCCTGCCGTTATCCCCGCCCCACGCTTGGGCACCAATTTAATGTTCTGGTTTTGGCTGCCGCCGGCAACAAAAGCGCCACACGGCCACCCCTCCCCCCACTGCGGTGCGGAGGAGAATGGAAAGAAACAAGCAGAAAACTGGTGGGTCGGGATAAGGGCAGTTTATCAGAACAGCAAACAAAGGGAACAGCAACAACAATGATACAGAAAAGGGGAATACACAAAACAAACCAGCAGAACAGAACCACTCTCTCGGACCGAACCGCTGCTGTGTCCTCCCGAGCCGCGAGCGAGTTTCTGCCGCACCGCTCCCCCCACCGGAACCCAGCATGACGGCACATGGTATGGAATACCCTGCTCTGTTTGGCCAGGTTGGGGTTGGGTCTGCCCACCCGGCTGTGCCCCTTCCTGGAATCTGTTGAAAATTATCCCTGTCCTGGTGGAACCCAGGACAGATTCACAGCCAAATTAGAGAACTATTCAACCTCAATGTTAGTGAGAGGGAAGTTTTGTTGTGTTACATTTCTAAAAGGAAAACTGAAAATACTTTTTTTAGAAGATACCAAATCAAAGAGTCAGGGGTATTCTTTTTTGTGGGATGCAGGTTAGTAGCTGCTTGCCTGACTTCTAAAATACCCTTTTAGTGTAGTTTCTGTAACAAGTTTTTTACAAGCATATGTGAGAGTATGCCAGTAAAGGGTCTTGTGGTTTAGTTCTCAGAAAATAGCTATACCTTGGGTTATGCCCTTTCTCCCCTACTACTTTTTCTTAACCACTAAAAGCAGTTCCATACCAGTGGTTCCCACTTAACACCTTTGTATATTTCATACTGAAGTGTCTCTCTTTCTAGCTCAAGCCAAACACTCTGCTTTCCTAGAACTCTTTCAGGTATTTAAAAAGATCATGGATCACGATATATATTGACTGCATCCTTTCTACATAATTTCGTGTTTGGCTCATTCTTAGTTTTTACTAGGTGCAATGCCTAGTATCTGTACGCCTCCCATAGAATAGGATGTAGATCAACAAGTAAAACATTTGTGCACATAGCACCTAAATTTCTAGGTGACTGTATTAGTTAAAATAGGGCAGATCCAACAGGGGAGACTAAGGGAATGCATCTCAGACTGACCTTTATCTTTTTTTTTATTGTATTCATCTAGCGTGGGGGATGTGTCTTGGCTTTTTTTTTTGCAGAGTTTTAACTCTGTGCATTCTCTTGTCTAATGACTTCTAGGAAAATACTTCTGTATTTACTAAGTTACTGAATACAGGGCAGCAACTTTTCCACTTACTGTCCATCACTCTTGTGCATCTGTTCCCCTTTCCCTTCCCCCTCTAGAATATTAGATATGATCTGAGCTAATGCACAAATGGGTTACTATTGCATTTTTTAGCAAATGAACTCTTTCTATGAAATTACCTAGTCTTAATTTCAAATTGCCTAATTCGAACTTCAGTTGTATTTCAGAGCTTTGACCATAGTATACACATTTTTTTAAATTGACATATGCATTTGTGGTATTCAAATCCACAGGCAATTTTATACACACCATACTGGTTGAGAATGCCCAGAAATTAGGGAATTGCATTGTTATAAATTAATTAAAGAAAGTAACACCACTGGAAGATGAAAAGTCTCTCTGTAGGGTTTATTAGTTGAATTAAAGCTGTTTTCTGGCATATGAGTTCCCGATTATCCTAGGGGTAAAGAAAGTCCATCTGTCTTCTGAAATTCATTGGCTTGATGATTTCACCCAGTGATCTCTTTAAGCCAAGATCACGCTTTTCTTTACATTAAATTAGTAAATAATTCTGGCAATTCCACAAGCTGGCCCTCTCCAATTTGCCCTCACCCCACTGCTGGACACAAGCCTATGTTGCTTGCTGTTGTTTAAGACAATAAATTATGTATGTGTGCCTGTGTTTGTTTATATATGCATATTCTAAAAATGCATGAAAGATAGTGACAATAACTTCTGTCTTATGCCTCTTACTGTGAAATTGGCAAAATCATCTGTCACCAAGATTTATTTTTTGTCCTCTTCATCAATCCACAGATTACCATACCTCTGCTTCCTTCAGACCTTTCTTTTAAGGCAGTGGATTTTGTCTAAGAATTCACATTCTTAGGGCCAAGCAGTAGCAGGGACTCTGAGAAGTCTAAAAAAATTTGTGATTTTTCATTTTACATGGACAGCCATCCAACATGTACACAGGCCCTGAAAAGTTTGAAAAGTGTGAAATTTTATTGTTTCACTTCTACAGATGTTTTGTCTTTATCAGTAAACTTTACACTTTTTCTGGATGAGTCAGACTTCTGGCACAGTTACGGGTGAATGCATATAAACACAGAACACTGGGTCTGGCATTTGCCACAAATGTGGGATACAAAAGTGACACTGTTTATGAACACACCATGAGATGTACTGCAACTGTGGGTATCTAATCTTCAGTCCTATTCCTTGTACAGAGCATGTGAAGATACTACCCTCATGCCAGTGTAGTCAGGACTAGGCAGGCCGAATGAGAGGAAAGCCTGGTGTCAGGTAAGAGTAGAGAGCTGTAACCCACCTGAGTCTTGCTGTAGCTGTTTGCGTAGATCAGTTTTATGCTGTCATGTAGAGCAATGAAAGAGAATTCCAAGACAAAAAAAAAAATAATCTGGGCTTTGTGAAGAATGTGACTTTATATCTCATGATAGCTTCTGCTTTCCATAAGGTACCAGTAGCATATATGTTATCTAGCCTATCATGCTGGTTGAAACTAACACAAAAGATTTAACAACTTCCCCTGCAGTGTTAAAAAAACTTGAGATCAGGATTTTTGCCACTGTTATACCTATCTGTTACAGTACTAAACAGGCCTGTGACAGCCGGTAAAATACAGATGTAGGAAAAGGTAATGATTTCTCCCTTTTGCCTGCTCTAAAGCTACTGGATAAGCAGGGCACCGCTGTGCCTTCTTGTCAGTGGTAAAATCAAGTAATTGGTTGCCGTCAAAAATTCATCAAGATGTCTGTAAATAGCAGGCATGATACCAGCAATGTCTTTGTCACAGCTGCATGCCCATCATATGGCACAGCATAATCTCCGAAGTGGGAGAGCACATCTTTGGAGGTGGAAGGCCCATCTCTTCACGTGTCTTGAAGTTATTTTGTAGTCTGCTGCTCGGAAGACAGAATCTACATTAATCATCGTTACTTCTTACTAGTAAAACTGCTTAGTGACAGCTCTTGGAGACTGAAAGATTTGTTCTGCCACTTTGACAGAAAATTATTTTGTAGATTAAAGCAAGAAGCAACAGGATCTTTGAAACTGAAACACAGGTGTTATGTACTGTGTGTCCCTCCCTTCCAGGCACCCCAGACGTACTATCCAAACTTGTAGAGACACACAGTTCCTCTTCCAGTGAAGATATCTCCTAAGACAGATCCTGAGATGTATTCTGTGATGAGAGACCAGGTGAAGACTAACTTTGTGATACATCATAGACTAAGCTTCTGAAAGGTTAAAAATAGCACAGCTTACACAGCTGGTAACTGTCTGTGATGTGTATGTTTATATTTAAAAGTACATTTATTTTGTATAAACAAAATATGGAACAGAATGTTAAACAGGAAGCCATTCTATTTTCTTTATATTTGCAGGTTGTTACCATTTTTGCAGTCTTTATTTAAATACTAACCATAATACTCTCCAAATAACCAAAATAATAAGCGAGCAAATGGAGTTGTTTCAGCAGGTATCAAGGAATTCACTAGTTCTTTTTTTTTCACAACATCTTGTGATTTCCATGATTAACTTTCTACTTTTTTCTGAAGCAGATTAAATAAAGGCACGGGCATGAAAATTTTCTGCAGTTTGCCAAATTTTGTATTTGGTATACTAGTTGGAATTTATTTTCCTATTACACTGAAAACATACTTGTCTTCCTTTGTGATGACTAATAGAAAAAAGAAAAGAAACCCAGTAATAAAGAAAACTGAGCTTTAAAGTCGTGATACATACTGTGGTGCTTTTGTAAGACTTTGTTAATTCAAGATGAGCATGTGTAACTTAGTTCTTTCTTTTTTTCTAAATTTAATTTAAATAAGTAATTATTAGGCTGTCTGAAGTATTCACGGCCCTTGTTTCCAGATAATTAATTGTCACACGTAGTTCAGATTTCTTTTATGCAAAACCTGTGTGCTTAACCAGGAGTGCTTTAGGAGGTTTTCTAGATGAATACAAGCTTTTCATGCTTGCTTTTATCACTGATAAGTAAGCCATGGAGCCTCGTGCTGTGAATGAGAAAATTAGGCATGTCCACATAGGATCAGATAGTATAGATAATTGTAACTAACAATACAATAGCCTGGAAACAATTATTCATGCAGTAGAAATATCCATAATGCTAGATACCTTGAACAGTACTTAACTAGAAATTCTTGGCAGGAATTGTCCTTAAGCGAAAAAAACTGGACCAACACCAAATCTTTCAAATAATTTCTTCTTAGTAACATACAGATTTTGAGTGGTGCCTGATGGAAACTGAGAAAACAATGAAGGTATAGATTTCATTATCAGAAGACTGTCACTTAAAAAAAAAAAAAAAATGTATGTGTGAGCTGAGTTCTCTTGCCTTAGGTCCTGAACCTTTCATTGACAGATGCAAATGCTGAGGTCACTCAAAAATATCAGTTGTTTAAGTGAAGGTGAAAGCAGAGACAAGAAAATAGCTCCATAAAACACAGGAAAGTAAACATTTTCAGTTTGTTCTGTGGTTTCCAGAGGGTGCAATTTGCTACTTCAGTTCTAAGCTGGTATAATTGAAATGGATATAATCATATTGGTAAAAATAGTAATGACTGTATTGTCAATTATAGGCAGTCTTTTTAAAACTTCTTCAACTGTGAAAGTGATCTTTGAGAAAACTGTGCCTGTGTTGCCAATTTTATTTGAAAAGAAGCTTGCCAAAAAAGAAAACACTTACTGAAATGATAAAAGGATTTCTGTCTTCAGGGCTCATTTAAAAAATGACGGAAGCTTTTCGTTGTTGTATGTCTTATGCAAAAATATGCCAAGTAAGTTAGGTAATCCTGGTAATTTGGCAGCTGTTCACTGGTTGACAACCTCTGTACCTGAATGTTAGGACTGATGTTTGAAATTCAAATTCAAATTTGAATTTGAATGGAAGTTAATGCATGTCAGGAATATTGATTTTATAAGTCCTGAATCCATCTTTAAAAACTGTTCAAGATGCAAAGTAGTGGAAAAATTAGACTGATGCAGTTTTTAGAAGGCAAAATAAAATACGTGCATTTTCATCCTGAAATAGAAGAAAAAACATATAATTATTTGCTATTCAAATAGAGGATGCACACAATGGGTTGCCTTGTTTTGATGGTGTTTTACATTCTTTTGCTGTTTCATTTAGTATTATGTATGTTTTCATGTTCAGCATCAAAAATAAGCGAATACACAGGGTAAAATTAAACAGACTATTGCAGCAAAGGTGCGTGAATAGGACGCTTTCAAATCCTGTCATACCTATGGTACTGAAGTCTTTGCACCCATGTTAAGACTGAATCTCAGAGAAAGGGCATTAGATTAGATAGCTGTGGTTGCCCCTGTTGTCATAACAAAATGATGCTTCGAGACGTAGCTATACAGAATACTGCACTGAATCCCACATTCCAGACTCTCAAGTAAAGGTGACTTTGATTTTCATTATAGACTTTCATACACTATCTATCGTTGACTCCTACCATATTGCCAGTCATGGCAGTGACCAAACTATGTGACTGTAGTACTCCTGGCTGCTTTTTCAAAATGGGATTCCTGTTTTCCTTTAACAGCCTTTTAGACTATGAGAATATTATCCAGATGCTCCTTTGTGAGAACCTCAGCATGTTCTACCTGATTCTTGTTGTAAGATCATTGAATAATCATCATTAAAGTTGCTGCCTAATTTTAGAGTTACTAAAACGCAGCTCTACACAGCAGAAATTCATTAGGAGAATATATGTGTATTAATGCCTTTGGACCTATGTGTTGTTAAGATATGTTTCATTGTAGCAATGTTACTGGTATAATGTAAGATCTTTTTTCTTAAATTTGTTTGATTCTCTTCAGATTACAGCTAAATCTTTCATTTATCCTTTAGTTTAAAGCCAGCAAAGATGATGGGACAGTAATAAAGACTGCATTTCTTACGATGCACACCATTTAAGAAGACTGAAGGCCTTCATGTTCTATTCATAGATGTTTCACTTAGTAAGAGATATTGGTAATTAGCCACAGGTTTGATATAAATGTGAACTGCAACACTAAGCTTTATGTCATCTAAAAGAAGCATGACTCACTGTCCTTAGATTTAAATTCCCTTCATGGTGTTTCTAGTAGATAAGAAAGAAAATACCAGGAGGTAGTTGTGTCAGTTCAGGGACAGGATATTTATTTTCAGTGCTGATAACTTAGTTTCTGCTACTAGAAGTGTGGAAGTTGAAAGTTGGAGAAAGAATACAAAAGTTAACTTGTAAAACTAATGGTGATTTCCTGGGTAGTAATGACTGTACAGCACAATTTAAAACTGCAGATTGCATAAGCACTTTGAACTCCAGGCAGAAGATCATACACTTAGGTTCAAAACTCTGTTTCCCAGGCTTGTAGAAAGCATATGTATATTTTGTCATTAAAAACATACAGCTCATTCTCATGCTCTTTGCACTTCCTTGGTCAGATGCTCTACAGAATAACATACTGTTGTCTGGGAGAAGATACTTGAGCGTCCTGCAAATGTGCTTCTGTATGTATTTCAAAAGTATGACCAGTATTACATGATCTAAAGACAAGGGAAAATAATGTATCCACATGTAAACTTCCATTATTTTATAAGATTTCTTTCCTTTCTGACCTAATTTGCCTCCACTAGAGAAAGAAGCTACAGTTATCAGCTAAACGGATGTGTCAAAATCGCAGCCTTCAAACCCATTGTCTTTTCCCTCTGCTAAAAGACTAGTGAGCTATTCTGCGCTATTTCTATTCTCCTAGCCCTCTGCAGTGCTCTGAAAATCTGGAATGAAAGGAACATTTTACTTTTGCCTCTCTACAATAGAACAAGAATAATGTTATCTCCCATTACTGCAGAGACAAGTCAGTACAATCTCTGTTTTTTGAAAAAAAGAGCAAATGTAAGGTTAATGTTCTAATAGATTCGTAATATATATAAAGGTGTAGAAGGAATTTTTTCAGAAGGTACCTACTGAGACAAAAGACTTAATATTGCTAGCTGTATATACTGGAAATTGTTAGAGGAAGAATTGGTCTAGTGACATGAATCTCAGCAATGCATATTTCTGGTATTGATTTCATATGTGAAGTTTGATAACAAATTAGACCTTTGCAACACAAAGACCAGCAGCAGGAAGAGACTTCCCCCAAAGCCTGAGGTGCGCTTGCAGAACTGCTTCACTGCTCTGCAGACTGAGAAGGAAAGGCCTGTCACATCAGGAGAGATGCTGGAGACAAGTAAGGCAGACCCATCTGCTCCCCGTATAACAACCACTGCAACTAAGAAAAAAAGATAGGTGATAGTAGTACATGACCGTCTTCTGAGAGGTACAGAGGCACGCATTTTCTGACCTGATGCACTCTTTAGAGAGGTGTGCCTCTTACCAGGGACTCATATCGGTGACCTCACTGAGAGACTACCAGGCCTTGTACAGTCCACTGACTATTTTCCACTGTGGTTGTTTCACATGAGCACAAACAGTGCAGCCAGGAGCAGCATGAGGAGTATCAAGAAGGATTACAGGACCTTGGGAGCAGTGGTGATGGATTCTGGAGTGCAGGTAGTTTTTTCATCAATCCTCCTGGTCAAAGGGAAGGGGTTTGAAGGGGCCAGTAGAATTTGGTAAATCAACAAATGGCTACAGGGGTTTGGTGACTTAAACGATAGGAATCATTTAGAGAAACTTGGTCTGCTGAGGGCTGATGGGATCCATCCGACAGAGAAAGGGAAGAGCATCTTCAGTCAGAGGCTTGCCAAGCTGGTGAACAGGGCTTTAAACTAAAGATGCCAGGGGAGGGGAGCCTGTGTCCATCCCACTGTTACTAGTTTGATTCCAGTGCCAGCAGTAGAAGCCCAGAGACTGGAGAAGGATCACAGGTCAGCAGGAGAGCACCTGAAGGGCAGCACAAAGGAGCTCCAGCCAGTAAGATTCATTGGGGTCCCAACTTCAGTGTCACTATGCAGACACACACAGCATGGGGAATAAACAAGAGAAGTTAGAGGCATGCACACGACAGTAGGGTTATGACCTCATTGGCAACACAGAGATATGGTGGGATGACTTCTATGACTGGAGTGTTGGAATGAAAGGATATAGGCTTTTCAGGATGGACAGGCAGGGGAGACAAGGAGGTTGTGTCACTCTATGTCAGTGACCAGCTGGTGAAAGCTTATGGGTCAGGATTAAAGGCAGGGCAGGGACAGGCAATATGATAGTGGGGGTCTGCTACAGGCCACCTGCCCAGGAAGACCAAGAAGATGAGGCCCTCTACAGACAGAGAGGAGCAGCCTCATATTCACAAGCCCTGGTCTTCCTGGGGGACTTCAGCCACCCTGGGATCTGTTGTTGGGACAACACAGCAGGGCTTAAACAATCAAGGAGGTTCCTGGGCTGCTTTGATGATAACTTTCTTCTCCAAGTGACAGAGGAGCCCATGAGGAGAGGTGATATGTTGGACTTTGTTCTTACCTACAAGGAGGGGCTGTGGGCAATATGAAGCTCAAGGGCAGCCTTGGCTGCAGCAATCATGAACTAGTGGAGTTGAAGATCCTTAGGGCATCAAGGATTGGCGCTCTGAAAGCTCACTACCCTGGACTTCAGGAGAGCAGACTTTGGCCTCTTCAGGGACCTACTTGGTAGACTACCATCAGATAAAGCCCTGGAGGGAAGAAGGGCCCAAGAAAGTTGGTTAATATTCAAGGATTTTGCTCTCCAAGCTCAGGAACAACGCATCCCAGTAAAGAGGAAGTCAGGCAAAAAATCCCAGATGGACTGCATGGATGAACAAACCGTTCCTGGACAAAGTCAAGCACAAAAAGGAAGCATACAGAGGAATAGAAGCAACATCTGTTAGCCTTGGAGGAATAGAAATAAATTCTCTGAGCAGTCAGGGAGCAGGTTAGGAAAGCTAATGCCCTCATAGAATTAAATGTGGCCAGTGACATCAAGGGCAACAGAAAAGCATCTACAGGTGCATCAGTGATAAAAGGAAAGGTAGGGAAAATGTGTGCCCTCTCTGGAAGGAAATGGGAGACCTGGCTACCTGACATATGGAGAAGGCTGAGGTACTCAATGACACTTTTGCCTCAGTCTTCACCGGCAAGTGCTCCAGTCACACTGCCCAAGTGGCAGAGGGCAAAGACAGAGACTGCAAGAATGAAGAACCGCGCACTATAGAAGATCAGGTTTGAGACCATCTAAGGAATCTGAAGGTTTACAAGTCCATGGGAACCGATGAGGTGCATCCACGTGTCCTGAGGGAACTGGTGGATGAAGCTGTAAAGACACTATCCATCATATCTGAGAAGTCGTGGCAGTCAAGTGAAGTTCCCAGTGGTTGAAAAATGGGAAACATTAGCCCCATTTTTAAAAAGGGTAAAAATGCAGACCTGGGGAACTCCAGGCCAGTCAGTCTCACCTCTGTGCTCACCAAAATCACGGAGCAGATCCTCTTGGAAACAATATTATGCCACATGGAAAATAAGGAGGTGATTGATGACAGCCAACATGGCTTCACAAAGGGCAAATCATGTCAGAAAAATCTGGTGGCCTTCTACAATAGGGTTGGTGGATCAGGGAAGAGCAACTGATGTCATCTACCTTGACTTCAGCAAAGTATTTGACACTGTTCCATATGACATCATTGTTTCTAAATTGGCGACGTATGGATTTGATGAATGCACCACTCGGTAGATAAGGAATTGGCTGGATGTTAGCACTCAAAGAATTGTAGTCAATGGCTCGATGTCCAAATGGAGACCAGTGACTAGTGGTGCTCCTCAGGGGTCAGTACTGGGACCAGTGCTGTTTCACATCTTGTCAGCGACATGGAAGGTGGGATTGAGTGTACCCTCTGCAAATTTACCAACGACACCAAGCTGTGTGGTGCAGTCAACACGCTGGAGGGAAGTGATGCTATCCAGAGGGCCTGTGTGAACATCATGAAGTTCAACACGGCCAAGTGCAAGGTCCTGCACATGGGTCGGGGCAATGTCCAGCAGAAATACAAGATGGCCGGAGAATGGATTAAGACCAGCCCTGCCAAGAAGGACTTGGCAGTTCTAGTGGATGAGAAACTCAGCACGACACAGCAGTGTGTGTTTGCAACCCAAAAGGTGAACAGTACCCTTGTATAAAAACAAGCATGGCCAGCAGGTCAAGAGAGGTGATTCTGCTCCTCTACTCTGCCCTTGTGAGACCCTAGAGTGCATCCAGCTCTGGAGCCCTCAACATAGGAAAGACATGAACCTGTTGTAGTGGGTCCAGAGGAGGTCCACAAAAATGATCTAAGGGATGGTACACCTCTCCTATCACGAAAGGCTCAGAGAGTAGGGGCTGTTCAGCTTGTGGAAGAGAAGGCTCTAGGGGACCTTATAGCAGCTTTCCAGTGCTTAAAGGTGGCCTGCAAGAAAGCTGGAGAGGAACTTTTTACAATGCCATGAAGTGATGGGACAAGGAGTAATAGCTTGAAGCGGAAAGAGGGTAGACTTACACTAGATATAAGGAAGGAATTCTTTACTATGAAGATAGTGGGACATTGGAACAGGTTACCCAGAGAAGTTGTGAATGCCCCCTCTCTGGAGGTGTTCAAGGCCAGGTTGGATGGGGCTTTGAGCAACCTGTTCTAGAGCCCGTGGCGGGGGGGGGTTGAAACTAGATGATCTGTAAGGTTCTTTCAAACACAAACCATTCCATGATTCTATGATTCTATGATATGCCGGCCTGAGATTTCCTGGATTCTAAGTTTTTGAAATCAGGTCTCTACTTTTCAGTTGAAAACTAGCTTGCAAATGAAATCAATAAAAATATATTTATAGTCATTGTATTATTTTTAGCTGATCCTGTGCCTGAAGTTTAAAAGCACTGCTGGATACACAGAATACTGGCCTGGAGTTAGAATATGCTATACTTCACTATGTTTACAGTGGAAAACATAGTACAGTTGGCATTTACTGTACTAGAGGTGAATGAGTATCCAGTATGGAGCAGAGGCAGTTGTGCTGCAGAGCATTTCTGTAAATTTAAGGTGTAACCTTAAGATAGTAATTTGAAGGAATATTTTAGTTCATGTAATAGTTTAAGAATGATGTGACACTTAAAATAATTTTTAAAGAGGTTGTGAAAAAGCATGCAAATGCTATACACCATTGCTGAAGCATGTCAAGAGCTTCTTGAAAATAAACTAAACAAGTTGCTTCCTAAAATATCTGCATATAATCTGTTGTAGTTTTCTTAACTTGAAATGCATCACATGCCTTATTTGAACTGTAAACTTAGTCGTAATACATTCCTCATTTTTTGATCCATTCAAGATGCATTAGCTACCTTTGCTAGGTGAGAACAGGAAGATGCATTGCAATGCTCTTTGAGTCATATTTTGAGACGTGTGAATGATATCTCTTCAGAAAAAAAAAAGGAAACTGTACTGCTAAACACTAGAAAAGTGTAGCACTGGCACCAAATCTACATCCTTCTCTTTCTCTTTTCATTTCTTAAACTGAAGAGACATTCTAAAACAGATAAGAAATTTAAGACCTGTTGGGTATGTCTCTGACCACGGGAGAAAGTATTTTTGAGCTCACTATCATATTTTCCACTGTATGAAAAATGAAGACAAGCATAGCCTCCTCGAGTGCAAGTGCTAGCCCATTTGTGAATTAATTGCATACTTCAGGTCAGGTTTGAGTCAGGAGTTCTATGGGAATTGTATGTGGCTTTTCAGTCAGATATACATATATATTTAAAATTTCCTTGGAAAACGTGAAGAGAGGAGAGAAAATAAGACCATTAAATTGTAAAATTCCTGTCGATGTCTTTGCAGTAGAACCTGGGAAGACAGAATAGAGAAGTTGTTCCTTTCGTTTTGAGTGGTGCTGAAGAGGTACTTGTCCCTTCACCATTTTGATAAGAAGAGCTCGAGCAAGAAATTATTTCTTTTCTTGCAGAGCCTTCTGCGTGACAGAAAAAGTTTTTAAATAAGGAGCTCTTACTCAACTACAGAAAAAATGGTATTAAAGTTGCATTGAAGCCAAGAATCTGCTCAGATGCACTGCTGAGGAACCATAGGAATTTATTTGCAGATGACACAGGTCACTGACCAGTCACCTTTTTGAGAGTTATATTCACTCTGTGGCATTAAATTTGTAGCCTGCTTATTGAACTCAGTGTACACCATCTGAGACTGTTTGCAAGTAAGCCAGCCATAGCTTTGCTTAGAGATTTCTTGTAACCTTGTAAAACTTTCTTTTCCACAATACATGAACAGCTTTTAAAAAAACTCTGTATTCATCCATGTTAACTGTTACAAATAGACCTAAGTTTAAAAAAAAAAAAAAAATCCAGTATTTTAAGTATTAATAAACTACCTCTTTGATCACTGCAGGCAGTACTTAGTTCTTATTTGTATTATCCAGTCCGTGTGAAAATGTGTATTTTGGCTTAACTTACATACTACCCCCTTGTGACAACAAAATTTTACAGACATTTATGTTATACTAAACATCAGTATGTTTTCACATGCAGATTCCATGTTAATTTTTGCTGGAAATATTGAGGTTTCTTGGAACCAGCTAAAAAGGTATGTACTCATCACCACTGTCTTCTACTAGAAATATATGATAGAAGTTGTTTAGTGATTTTGGCACTCATTCCTTCAATTAGGAGGCAATAGATATAGAATAAACAAGCCACGACCACTTTTGGAAAAAACATCAAAGCCTAAGTTTTTCTGTAGTTTTTGGAAATTCTGAAGGTTGTCATGTCATTTGTGACATGATGAATTAACTAGTCTCTTATAATCTGATGCTTCTATCGTTATAAAAGGGAAATCAAGTTGACCCTGTCAGTTGTAAAGATATCTTCCACAGCAAATTGCTTAATTTCTGGTTTTGTCTGAAAGCATACAAGACTTTCATTTTTTTCCAGAATTTCTTCCCTCTCCGAATATGAGTGTGTTACTTCTGCAAACTTGAAAATGTCTGCCTGATTTAAGGTCTTGGCTGAAGATGGTAAAACAGAAAAAGGATCTAAAGTTTTTACTTGAAAACTGTTATTTAGCTTACATTATTAATATTCTGCAGGAACAGAAACGAAAAATAAAGACATTTGTTTCTCTGATAAGATGAAGATATTAAACTGTTTTTTTTGCTTGCCTAGAGACCAAAAAGGTTTCTGGTCCTTTTAGAGCCCTTTTAACTAAGCTTTCATTCTATCTTGAAGTAAAGCAAAATTTTGCAAAGATGTGCATGTGTCTAATTGCTTGGTTGAATAACAGATAAGGTTATACAGTGTAAGAACTGAGGTTTTTTATTTAATAAAAAAGAAAAAGGAAGTAGGGAATGATGCCTTTGTTCTATGCATTATTGAAACAAAGTGCAATGACATGATCTTACTTATCCTGATTCAGGCATCCTTAATGGTAAATGTCAGGAATTTCATGGTAGTCTGCTCATAGAAAATGTGTCAAAGAACTGGAAAAGAGATTAAAATGTGTGACATGATACAGCTTTTTGTTTCCCTCTGCAAGCAAGGTGATCTACATCTAACTGAAATCAGAAATATTCTTTGTAGATGGTATTGAAGCACTTCATTAGAATGAAATAATTTCATATTAAATGAGTACTGACAAAGAAAGATTGAACTTAAAATGTAAATGACTCAAGGAAAAGTTTGAGTATTGTTAGATTATCTTGATTCATTCAGATTCACCAGAAAGTACTACCCAGTGCCCTCTGGGATATGAAACATTTGTTTCATTTTTCAGGAAGCAAGAGTTTTTCCAGAGCAGGTGAGCTATATATTTATGAGCCTCAAGCGAAGCTGCAAGGTCCTGCTTGATATGGTCTTTGCACATTTTATGTCTTTACTTCTTGTCCAGGTTTAGGGCAAAAAATCTACCTTCTTTATTTCAGCTATGGTAATAGTTTCTACTTGATTGGGTACCATAATCAGATAATATTTCATGTTACATCTTTTAAGTCTGGAAAAGCAATAAATACCTCTTCATGTTGAGCATGATATAGTTATTAGTACTGCAAATCAGGGAATCCAGCTTGTGCAATTAACTGGATAACAAAGTGGTTAGACAGTGCTAGTAAAAGGGAATTAATCTGTAGCATTTCCATAGGTATTAGCCACCTGAGATGAAATTATTTTCAATGTTTACATAATACTAGGATAGCTTGCTCTTACACAAGGCCTAGATCCTAACTGCAGGTTACAACCAGGATTAATGTTTAAGGTCACAATTTTAAATGTTCCTGGCTTTATTTTCCTCCTCTTCCTACCCCTTCTCAGGGAAAGTTCCCAGTCAGCTATTAGTTTTAGTGAAAGATATTCTTCCTTGTTTTGTTTCAATTGTATTGATTTGGCGAAGAGGGAGTAAATGAATTGATTTCAGACAGTGCCTATTACTGTTCCCCTGTCATTCCCAGGAGAAGCCAGATAACTAGCACAGTCTTACTGTAAGCCAGGGCAGAGCAGCAGCTCTTGTGTTCAGCTTTGTTACCTTGTGGTTTAGACACTCTGAGCGTGGAGATGCTTTTGTTAAGCAAAGATAAGAAGACAATTTACCAAAATAGTAAAATTAAACATCGGAATGTGCCATAACCCTAGTGACATCTGTGAACAGTGTGACTGAATCTACTATCCTTCAGGATCAGTTTTCTCACAGTTAATGGCTTTCTAAACAAAAAGGTTAAGTCTGTGCAAACATTAATTAATAGCTTCAGCACACAACTAAATCGTTAATTTGCTGTTCTGAGATTGTTTTCTCTGTTTCTTCAATGAAAAAAGTCTTTGCATATCCGAATCTCCTCTTGGCTTTGGGGAAGGATTGAATTATCTTGAAAATCTCAGACTCTGAATAGCTGGTATAACACAGGCCTCTTTTCTCCAAATAGTTTTGGGCAGGATTAAAAGCAGCCTTCTGCCTTTGAAGCTCTCTCAGACTCTTGGAACAAAAATATTTTTTCTCTTTATAGTGCAAATTCTGGATCATCATTAAGACTGTGAGTTTGCTATGGTCATGATTCCCATGACACAAGGTGAGGCTTGGTTTGGGAGGATTTTGTATAAAATCTACGGTACCTCTCTCTTTAACCTGTGTTCTACTGAGCACAACTACCATAAAGTTTTACACATTTGATCCAGTTTTGGTTTTATTTTTTGTTTATTTTGTGCCTCTAAATTGTGGTTATTTAGAGTGTTAACTGAAGAAGAAGTCTGGCCATTAACACAGGCAACAGTTCATTTTCCCTTTTCCCTTTTCCTTTTTCCCCTTTTCTTCCCTTTTCCCTTTTTTTCACTTTTCCTTTTCTCTTTTCTTCCCTTTTGTAACAACAATGAATTCATGTTTAGTATATCTGAGCATCTTGACTAGGACTTCTTTCTCCCCTCATAGCCAGTGGCCTGTTTCATATCTTTATTCTCAGCACTGTTACTTCAGTCTTGAATACTTGCAGATGAATATTGGAGGATGAAGTGTGCTTTTTAATTTTGCAGAAAAGAAACAAAATAGATTACCTTTTTGAGGTGATCACTTGGATTATCAAAACTAATCTTAAACAATTACGTCCTCTGCATTCCTTTTTGATTGGCCCTCTGCATTATTTTTGTTGTCGCTATCTTCTCTCAATCTCTTCCCTCTGTGCTTAGACTGATGTGAACTTCCTACTTTGATGTAAACCATATATCTCTTGTATCATAAGAACTGTTGCTGATAGGAACACAAGGTAAAGAAATAGGGAAATATTTCTTTGACAGAAGTTTATTCCTAGCATTACATGATGAATTTTCAAGGAGTGCCTCTGTCATACTTTCCTACATTGGACTCGACTACAAAAAACTCAGAAAAAAAGGAAGCTGTGAATGGACTCTGCTATGGTAAATATAAGAAGAGTCATTTCTACGTAACTGTGCTGTGCTGAACTAAAAACAAGAGTGGCTGCATGTCACTGACTAGCCTCACCACTCTGTTGTACTGTTATTTCTACTTTACTACTTTACTCCTTTGCTTTCCCATAACTGAATCAATATTTTGACCCAGGCAACCACACAAGGCTGAGTGAAATTGTGTCAGGCTGTCACTCATAATCTCTATATAACATCATCTTGGAAGAGAGGACTGCAAATGTGACCCAGTGAGAAAGGCCATCCCTTACTTCTTACTAGTACGGTTTACAGTCACTAATTACTAGTATGAAAGAGTGTGAAATAACGGACATCTATGAAGAGTTATTGCACTGCAGCTAGTCCTGCCTGCAAATGTGACAATGTGACATTCTCTTGTATCATTAACCTAATCAAACCCAGTGGGGACCTCCCGGGGCTCAACATTAGGCTGCAAAAATGGAAGATAGAAGGTCAGAGCGCAGCTATGATGCTGTTCTGGGTCTTCGTGCAAACTCTCACAATCTGTTATACTGATAAAATTTAGCAGACTCATTTGTGCATTCTGGGAGGAGGATAAGACATACCATGATGATGGCAAATTTTGGAGAGACCTCACTGCCCGTTATTCAGCCAGAGCAAGATTTTGATTTTTTCTACTCTGACACAACTGAATTGCAAGTAATATTAATAAAAATAATAATAGAAGAATGTAATCTAGGTTTACAGAAAAAGAAAAAATTCTTTTGGCATCCTGCTGCCGTAGAGCCAGGCAATTGGTCACAATATTAATACCACCATCTTGGCAAATGTTGGGATATTGTCTTACAAATACATTTGTTCCACCCTACTGATGCTTTTTGAAGAAAGAGTAAAGAGGGAGTGGGGCGGCTCTTTTCATCTTCAGCATCTTCAGTGCTAATCACTGCAGTATCTAGCTGATTTATTGTCACATCCACCATATGGTTTAATATTTCAGCCTTGGATCTATTTTATACAGTAGATATTAGACTGCTGCTGTCTAAGTTGTGGGATTGGAAAGCTTACCCTGAAGACCACTTTGTCCATTAAATTTGCATTAATGAAACATTAAAAAAATTGAATACATAAAAACTAATTATTGATGTGATCAACGGCTCAGTGAATGCTTCAGTCCTATATGTAATTTTAAATTCTATTTCTTTATAATTATGTATGAAATTGCATTCAAATGATACAGATGAAACAAGTAAATAGGGGCATTGCAGGCATTCTGGTTTTGTCTTTACTTTTTATATTTGCAGTGAATGATTAGATCATAATAACTTGAAATATATTTTATACAGATGTCACTTACTTGGTTGTTACGTAGCCTGCTTTATTACACAGCCACTCTGAGCTACTGGATAATAAGGCAGATAATCTCTAGCTTCACTGAATTATTTCTTCTTTTTAAGTATAGAGTTGAAATCTTTCTGAAAAACTCATGAACCTCAAATGAGGATGAAGAATAAAACTGTTTGTGAAGACAATCACTCAGTACTCTAAGTACTAGACTTCTTGAAGCAGGCTAAAACTTAATTTTTATATGATTATTTTCTTAATGAAACCATTATATACAATGCATATTCTCAGAAAAAAATTATGTTCACTTATGTTCATGCATGTGCATTCATCCTCAGATGACCATGTAACTACACAAGGATGGGGTCACCTGTGACAATCTCTCACAGCACTGTTTCTTTGAAACATCTGCTAGCTAGACTGGGAAGGAATGCAGATGACAAGTGACTTTTTGGTTAATGCGCCTATCCTGATAAATCTATGCCTTCAGATATTGGGAGGTAGAATCCAAAATTTTTTTCCTTCCTTTCCTCTAGATTTGACCTTGAAAAGTGTCTGGGAAAATCTCCTAGCAGGAAAAACAGTTGCAAGCTACCTCATTCTAATGTGAATTTTTCTTCCAAATAAAACATTAGATTCTGTGGATTTGGGGTTTTTTTGTTGTTGTTTTGAAACCCCATTGCAGAGGGGTCTCTTTGAGCTCTGAATTCTTATGCAAAACACCCAGCATTGTATCCTTTACACAGGCTGAAATGCTAAAATATTTTTTGTGAATTGAAAAGTACTAATGAAGTTCTTTTAAACCAAAGTAAACATTATATATATATAGGCACCAGTAATCCACCTGTTTAGTTAGCATAGCAGTTCAATGACTACTTATATCCCATCTAAAACATGAGAAACACACTGGGATGTAAAACACTTAAACATAAGCATGAAGATCTGTTCTGTTAAACAGAAATATGTTTAGGTATGACGTAACATATCTATACGGCTTTTTCACTGTTGAGGTTTTATTTTGGAAGTGAAAAATATCTATCTTGTCATTGCTTTAACCATCTGTTAGATTAGAGCGGTGAATATGAGGTGAGTTACCTGTGTGTGCTGATTTACCCACTTACCACAATTGTTGTAAAATTGAAGAGAGACCTTCTGAGATGAGAAAGGTTTAGTCTTCCTGTTACTTGGAATCAGAATTCTAACACGTTGTCAGAGTGACTCTGAAGAAACACAGTTTTTTCTTTGTTTTGATTATGAGCTTTTATGATTGGCCAGATAAAGTGGATACAACAATTACTGAACTGCTTATACCAAATTACTGAAGAGGGACCTTGGCAGATTTTCAAGATGTCTACAGTACTCCTGTGTTGAGCTCCCTGCTGAGCTACTGCCTGCTGTTGGAGATGCCCACATCTCTGCATACACAATTAAAATTTCTGTTAGCAAGTTCTCTACTGAGCATGACCAGGTGTTTCTTTGCCATAACATCCTTTTGTGGGGCTTTATCTGGAAGTTGTTTCTGAATCACATTAACTTTACTGGCCTACACACGAAATTATCACATCAATGAAATAACATCGCCATCATTAAATTCGTAGGAATAGAATCTTTTCTGACAGACAATATTTCCTTCACTAAAAACTTCACTATTCCCCTGCTATGTAAGACTTTAAGAAAAAAATGTTTTGAAACATTAAGAAAAAAATTTTTGATTTTTTTTTTTTTTTTGCTTGGGATAGTGGACAAGGAGACACAGAAACAAAGTAAAACATCTTGCTAATGGAAGAAAAACAGGACAAGCTCATGGAATCATAAAATAAAAGAACAGCCCTGGTTGGAAAGGACCTTGAAAGATCATTTTGTCCAACCTTCCATGGGAAAGTGAATCTAGATGAGATTATCTAGCACCCTGTCCAATTGCATCTCCAGTGATGGCAACTCCACCGCATCTCTGGGAGTGTGGTTCCAGTGATTTGTGGGTCTCACTGTAAGATTTCTTTCTTTTGTCAAGATGAAATCTCTCCTTGTGTAACTTGTACCCCTTGCCCCTTGTCTTTTCCATGCGACTCCTTGTGAAGAGAATGCCTCCATCCTCTTTGTAGATGTCCTTCAAGTACTGGAATATTATGATGTATTCCCCCATGAGCCTTGTATTCCGCAGGGAGAAAAGACCTAACTCTTTCAGTCTTTCTTCATAGGGCAGTCACTCCAGCCCTTTGGTCACCTTTGTAGCCCTCCTTTGGTGTCTCTCCAGCCTGTCTTCATCTTTCTTGAATTGTGGGGGTCAGAACTGGACACTGTACTCCAGCAGCAGCATGTCAAGCACTGAGTAGAGAGGGCTGATCATTTCTCCATCTGTGCCAACATTTCCCCTGCAGATGCAGTCCAGGATCTGATTTGACTTCATTGTTGCAGTGGTGCATTGCTGACTCATGTATGGCTTGTTGTCCAACAGGATCACCACAACTCTTTCAGCAAGGCTCCTCCCCAGCCACACAGAATCTAGCCTGTACTGGGCTCCTTGGTTATATCCTGCCGGGTGCAGAATTTTGCATTTGCCTTTGTTGTACTTCATTCTGTTCTTACTATCCCACTCATCCTGTTTGTTCGTGTCGCTCTGTAAAATAGCTATCCCTTCTTATGTGATGATCTAACCACCCGGTTCAGTGTCATCAGAAAGTTCGTAAGGGTGCTTTCAATCCCATCATCCAGGTCATTTGTGAAAATGTTGAACAGGCATGAGGCCCTCTGTTGATCCCTGGGGAACTGAACTTGTGACAGGCTGCCAGCCTGATTAAAAACCATTGATCACCCTCTGAGTGCAACCAGTGAACCAGTTTCCTACCTATCTCACACATCACCCATCCAGTCTGTATCTTGCCCTTTTCCGCAGCAGAAGGCTGTGGGAAAACAGTGTCAAACACTTTGCTGAAGTCGAGGTAGACAACACCTACTGCTCTCCACATGTCAACAAAAGATGTTATATTGTTGCAGAAGGTGATAGGGTTAGTCTGTCATGATATGCCTTTGGTAAACCCGTATTGACTTTTCCCAATTGCTGCTTCATTTGTTTTGTAATAGTTTATAGGTGGACTTGTTCCACTACTTTCCCAGGGACTGAAGTAAGACTAATGGGCCTGTAGTTTTCTGTGTCCTCTTTTGGGCTCATCTTGTAGATGGGTGTGACATTTGCCTTCTTCAGTTACCAGAGACACCCTCTGATCTCCACTACTTTTCGAAGATTCCAGACAATGGTCTTGCAACAGTCAGCCACTTCTTTAACACCCAGTGGTAGATTTTGTCTGAGCCCACAGGTTTATGTTGTTTTAACCCCTGCAATAGGCCACGGCCCACTCCTTCTTCCCTCACCAGTGGGTCAATGCGCTTGTGGTCGGAGTTACTTGATCCTGCCATCTGTGATCCAGCAACACTAGTAAAGACAGAGGCACAGAAGATACTGAGAACCCCTCCCTTGTCAGCGTTATTAGTGACTAGTTTCCCTGCCCTGTTTAGTAATGGTCCTATGTCTTCCCAGTGCTCCTGTTTTCTGCTCACGTATCTGAAGAACACCTTCTTGATATCTCTGGACAATTTCAGTTCCAGCTGAGTCTTAGCCTTCCTGATTGCATCTCTGCATGCACTAGCAAAGTTCTTGTAATCCTTAATGGCTATTTGGTCACCTTTCCATAGCTGGTATGCTTCCTTTTCGCTTTTAAGCACACACAAAAGCTCATTGTTAAGCCAAGGTGGTGTCTTGTTCTGCCTTCTTACTTCCTTTTTTTAGCGAATGGATTGTTCTTGTTTTTTCAGGAGGCTGATCTTGAATAACTCCCAGCACTCACAAGCTCCCCCTTTGTGCTCTGTGGATGCTTCCCATGGAATTACTCACAGCTGGGCTCTGAATGTGATAAAGCTGTCCCTGACCCTAGTGCTGGTCTTCAGTGTGCTTAGCAGGATTTTAAACTCCACAGTGTTGTTGCTGTATCCAAGGCTACGTTAGTCAAGTATGTCTTCTTGGTTTGTGAGCAGTAAATCTAGTAATACGCTTCTCCTAGTTGTCACGTCCAGCACCAGTAGCAGGAAGGGGTCCTCAATGCATTACAGAAATCTGAGACATGACTTGTGCACCACTGTGTGGTTTTCCCAACAGATATCCAGGTAAATGAAGTCACCTGTAAGGATCAGGCTCTGTTGGCCTGAGACTTTCTTGTGCAGTCAAAATAAGGTTTCATCAGCCTCGTCATTCTGATAGGGAGATCGGCAACAGTCTCTTAACATGACGTCCTTCTTGGTGAAGATTCCTCTAACCTTGATCCAAAGGCATTCAGTAGAACTTTTGTGGTCTCCATACCTCACCTCAATATACTGAAATTCCTGTCTTACATACAGTGCAAATCCACCTCATTTTCTTCCCTTCCAATTTTACCGAAAGAGATTGTAGCCATTCCAGTCATGAGTTTTCCCACAATGCTTCTGTGATTCCTATGATATTCATAACTCTCAGACTGGGCAAGAAGCTCCAGCTCTTCATGTTTATTGCCCAGACTATGTGCGTTGCTATACATGGGCCTGAACTGGCTGGACTTTGGGTTCTTGCCTGTGGAAAAGATTGGGGAGCATTCTTCACTACTCTGGTTGGTATGTTAACGCTCCCTGTTGCTTATGAATATGTAGGTTTTACACCTTTGAACCCTACACACCAAGGTCATTATTTCGAGGAAAAATCTAATCTGAAGCTTTTTCATAAAGCACACACCACCTTTTCACACAACTGTGAACTCTTTCAAAATACAAAACTCATTCTTTTTTCATGTGAGTAGTAGTGTAAATCATGGCTTAGTACCCCATGGTATGATGGGTTGAACTCGCCCCATACTCTTTAGATTCAGCAGAGGTGAGGTTGCTCAGCGCCTTGCAATGATCAGTCTTCACTAGTTGAATAATGTGAATTAAATATAATCATATATAATGGTGTTTCTATCATCTTGAGTATTAACAAGCCACATGATATATCAAACCCTTATGTAAACTGCATATACTGATTTAAACTCTTGGTTTGCAGATATTTATGTAAGATTTACAGATCAACAAATTCGACACAAATCATATTTAAATAAATGGTAATCACTAATTTCCATACTGAATATAATATAGATACACTTCCCTTTTACATGTAGGGTAATAACTTTTTAAAACCATTTATTGCCTCATGTATACCAATCCTTAAGCAATTAATATCAGGTGTAGATCATTTAAGGGATAATCTTTGCCGAATTGAAGTATTTGCCTTTTTCATAATTATATCTAAAGTGTTTGTCGTGATTTTAATGACCATCTAAGAAAATGTTAGTGAACTATAAATTAGTTGCTCCTCTTTTCCTCATCTTTTCTTACCCCACTTATACATATATTTTAATTGTGACATTTATTTCAGAAAGATACTTTGAAGTTTTTTTGCCTTTGCTTCCTGCTTCAAACAGTTAAAATGTAAATGGCTTTTCTGACAAGGCCACAAATTTTAATATAATGTGTTTTCTAGGGCATAACTATGGTAATAAAAAGAGTACAGTGCAGTGCTTATTATAAACTTTTAAGGCTCAAATTTGGGTGAACACTTCAGAAACAAATAAAGTGCTATAAGCTTGATTTTAGCATCAGTATTTCTTCTGCTTTGTCAGCTCTGTTTGTTTACACATTTAAGAACAATTTAAAATAGTTCACGACAACTGATTCTTGTCATGAGTTGGTAATACTTGTGTGCATTTATTTCAAAGACTGCATTCACAACAGGGACCTAAAACCAAATCAATTCTCTGAAGGGTTTCATTGCAGGATTCACGTAAGCAATGCAGGCACAAATAGATTGTAAAGCATAAAAGTGTACTCACATATTTGTTAGTCTTGGCTTTACTTTTCTTTTTCCCTTTTTTGTATATGCTTTATTCATGACTATTCATCCTTTGGGATAACTTTAAGATGTGCTGATTTTTATTAGATAAACTGCAGCCTTTTGGCTGACATTCTCGTAACATTTTCCTGGGCCTCAGCTGATCCTGTTCATTCATTTTTAAGAATCAGAGTTGAATGCGATCTTGGCCCCTTAATCTTTTATTACCCTTGTTTTTTATGTACACAGAAAAATTGCCGCTCGAAAACGGGATTCAGGCTCAAAATGTAGTCCTGATATATGCATAGACATATTGTCTAGGTAGTATCCTAGATAATTCACATGTGACAATACTGATATGTCAATTTCCTTCAATTATTCTGAAGAGTCAGATGTCTTCTCATTTGAAGTTAAAGAATAGTGAAATTCATGCGTTTAACTAACACTAAGAGTCAAAAAATTCAACAAAAAATGCACAAAACAGCCCTGCCTCAGACTGACTATGAACTGCTATTGATTATCCGAGCGGTTTAGTGTTATTGAAACCTCAGCCCGTCATTCAGTTTAAACTGTCAGTTCATGCCATGCTGGCTTCTTAACCAGTGCAAACAATGTGAGGTGAGTTTACCAACTTGAGATGAGTTTCAACAAAGTTGCAACTTTTATTCCCTACCACTTAAAACAGTAACAATAAAGAGCTGAAAGAATTTTACACAAAAGCATTTGGAGCAATTGAGAATAGTCTTGGTAAAGAGGAATCCTAGATACATTCTCGTGTCCAAAAGGTGATGCATAAACTGTATCTGGGCATTTGAATGCTGTACATTGATTGTCTTTGAAATGTCTTTGTTAACAGAATAAAGCTACATAGGACCAGTGGGCCAGCTTTCTTTCTGAGTTTATCAGCAGGTTGTGTAAAACAAAGTATATCATCTCAAAATATTTCCTTTTAGTATCCATACTATTTTATGTTCTAGAGGATGTTTAGGACAATCTCAACTATATAGGCAAAATACTGCTTTGGAACACACAGGCAGCTGTCTTGGGATCACCTTGATATGGGATCCTTGACATATACGGGCTTGGTAAGTGGGTTCCAAGACTAAAGTGAAAACTCTGAATGTAGCAGGAAGAAATGTTCATGTTTGCTACTCTAGATTTTGCTAAAATGCAAATTGGTACACCTAAATTAATGCATCTGAATGACAACAGTTGTTAGTGATAGCTGCTTTAGAGATCTTCTGGGTACCTGCTGCATAAATGGATGGCAATTTTAAAAACATCTGCCTGTACTAGTTTGTGTCACTCTCACTTTTTCTTGGGGTGCCTTTCTTTTTTTTTTTTTGCTGTTCAAGAAGATAGCTGAGATAATCCAGGGACCCACGGATGTGAAGAAGGGTGTTGATTTTGTATAAACTCCTACCTATATATTTCTCCTGGTGTATTATACATCTGAATCATCTTATTGATTTCTAAGCTGACAAAAAATCACTCTTTCCATTTTGCTTTTCCTGCATCTAGATTAGCTTTGTACCAGATTTGTGAATGCATTATATTTTTCTAGTCAGACAAGCAGCGGTGCTAGTTAAGGGAATTCATGTGAGAACACAGATTGGGGGAGAGAGGGCAGTGGAAGGGCGTCAGTTCTTCAGAAACAGCAGACCGCTAAATCTCTCACTTCTTTTCCCAAGACTTGTTACTTTGCTCACATCAGTGGCTTGTTCTGCAATTCAGCCTCAAACAAACAGAAGAAACCAAGGAAAATGTGTTACATTGTTGGAAATGGATGGCTCGGTTTAGAGATCTCCTAAGACAGCTTTGCTGCTGAGAAAAGGTACATGAAACTTACAAGGTTAGATACTATAACTAAAAAGAAGGTGTTTGGACAGAATGAAAATACTGATTCGAAGGCAGTGGGCCTTCTTTTCAAGAGCTTTATGCATTTAAGACTTCATTAATTCTTTTCTGTATCTATCTTGTAACAACTTTTGGTGTAAGTTATGTAGGTTTGTCTCTAAAACTCACCAAAAGAAGAGAAATAACAGTGTAGTGAAACAGATGGAAACTGAAGGGAGGTCTGTGTTTTTAGTCTTCTGATGTGGCTCAGCCCATTTTCTATGGATAAATGCTTGATTGCAATGGAATTTTGATCCAAAATTTCTGTTACTTGGTCTGAGAAAAAAACATTAACAGTATAATTCATTTGGAATTATCTTATCAATTTCCATATTAATCACAGTTTGAAAAGCTAAAAAGCCAATGGGAAAATCAAGTTGGAAAACAAACACCACTCAAGGAACATCTACAGCTTTACTGGCTTTTCTATACCTGAAATCTGTATGTAAGACTTTAAGCTAGCTGCAGGTGATGAATTAAAAGTACACTAAGGAGGACGCAATAGTGAAATACCTTGGTTGCTTTGTGGAAGAAAAAATACATTCTTCTTCTGTCCACACTCCATGCAATTTAAAAATAAGAATGCATTTTGTTAAATGTTCTGAAACACAGATTCTTTTGATATATTCACTGATGCTTTAAAAGTCATTTTAGGACACAAAAAACCAATTGTCAGTTAGCTGGGTTTTGGTTTTGTTTTGAAATAAGAATTGTGTTGGTTCATTAGCATTGCAGCAATGAGAATACGAAGATAAGGTAAATCAAAAGGTATTTGGAAACAGCTGGAAAAAGCTAATAGTTCAAATTTCTTTTGAAATTTTCAAAATTTTCAATCTTATATTTGACATAATTTTAAAGTAAAAGTAACATTCAAAATCAATTAATTTTAAATACTACATCTCAAAAATTCTATAATTTTTTAGAAATCTGTTTTGTAGATTTTTACTTTTTCTTCTTCTGTAATAACACATTTTTAATACAATGACATGTAAAAACTTCCTCAGTCAGGAAAATGATTCACAACCTGTCCCTAGTTTGTGCATGTAGTCTTCTTCAATGAGATTTACTACTACAGCTACAGAGAAGAAAAGTTGATCAACAGGAACAGGCTTTAGGGCAACTTTTGCATAATGTTGCATTCCTTTTTTTTATCATAATTGCCACCTATATATACTTTATTTTTCTGAATCTTGTGTCAATATTGTAATACAAACCTTGCAACTTTTTTACTAGGTAATCCTTCCTTACCGATAATCTGTTCTTCTTACTGTGACTATAGCAGTCTCAAGAATTAGTGCAAAAAAGACTTTATCTGAAAATGTTTCCTTCTTAGCAATGAGCTTATAAAGAGAAAAGGATTTTTGCTAAGCAGACTGACAGCCTCTCAAATATCTTAAAATTCAGTCTCTTCTATATCAACAAAAATTTGCTGTTTATCATGTTTTGGTAATAAGCAGTGGTGATGAGGAAGTCTTCTTACCTCTGCTCAGTAGCCCTGTTTTGCCAGAACAATACCTTCTTGCTGCTTCTGCTTTTTAAATTTCTGGACTTGAGCACTCATGAATAAAGCTGTTGTAAGAATTTTCACCTATGGCAAGATAACTTTGTAAAACCTTCTGCTCTTTAATCTTCTCTAATGCCTCCATGAATGTTGTGTGAGAGAATCTGAAAGAAAAGGTAGGCCATTTTGTGTCAGTAGCAAACCACAGTCTTCGTCTGTATTCTTGGAGGATGAGAAAGGAAAAAGGAAATAAGATAAATCACAGGGTTTCCAGATTCTCTGGAAGAGATATCAGTGTATATTTTACATGGTTAGGTACAGTCTCAGAAAAAGCATAAACTGATCTGTGGTGCAGAGCAGAGGTACATAGTGTTAGTTTAATTGTCATTCAGTGTATAACATTCTCTGTCTTTAAAAGCATATTTTATATCATGAATAAGTATGCAATTAAATGAAAATTAAAAAAAAAAGTATCCAGAGGCCAAGGTGGACAGTCTATCCTCCCGCTGACTAACCTAATTGTAGGAGAAAGCTCTCTTTGCAAGGATGCTATTAGCTCAAGGATCACATTCTGTCCTTACCATTTGTGCCTCTCTGTGGAGATGATTTCCCCTTTACAGTGATGCAACGTCTAAGAAGGTTTCGGTAGATTGGATGACCTAAGACCCCTGAAGAAGTACAAGAGAGCTGTGTCTTCCTACATGGGAAGGAATCATAAAATCATCAAATCACAGAAGAGTTTGTGTTGGAACAGACCTTTAAAGCTCATCTAATCCAGCCCCCTCTGCAATGAGTAGGGACATCTTGACATCTTCAACCAGATCAAGTTGCTCAGAGTCTTGTCCAACCTGACCGTGAATGTTCCATGGGTGGGACATCTACCCCCTCTCTGCACAACCTGTTCCAGTGTTTCACCACCTTCACTGTAAAAAATGTCTTCCTTTTATCTACTCTAAATCTACTCTCATTTAGTTTAAAGCCATTATCTCTTGTCCCATCACAACAGGACCTGCTAAAAATTTTGTTCCCATCTTTCTTAGAAGACCCCTTTAAGTCCTGAAAGACCACAATAAGGTGTCCCTGGACCCTTTGCTTCTCCAGGCTGAGCAACAGATACTCTGTCAGCCTTTCATGACAGGAGAAGTGTTCCATCCCTCAGATCATTTTTGTGGCCCTCCTCTGGACCCACTGCAAAATATCCATGTCTTTCCTGTGCTGAGGGCTCCAGAGCTGGATACAGTACTCCGGGTGGGTTCTCACGAGAGCGGAGTAGAGGGGCAGAATCACCTCCCTCGACCTGCTGGTCACGCTTCTTTTGATAAAGCTCAGGATAGGGTTGACTCTGCTCCAGGCTTCTAATCTTCTCTGAGACATGGATTTAAAGTATGAATAGACCCTGAATCAGGTTCTTCTCTTCAGTATCCCTACTGATTTTTAGAAGTAAAATAAATAAGCAGACTGTGTAAGAGCAATGATCTATTTAGCTGAATATCCCATCTGTGTGACAGGCCTGTAACAGATGCTACCTATTTTTTTACACTAGTCATCTGGACATGGCAGGGGTTCAAGCCTGAGCACTTTTTCTAATAATTAAACAGAATAGATGCTAATAGGCATGATTTGGTCTGTGTCAATGAGTACTCTTCCAGCACATTTCTGGGAATTGCTTTGGGTTACACCACAAGTTATGACTGTTTCCATCAGGCATTCCTCTTTGAGGAGGAAGACAATTTTATTGTCTAGATGTAAACAATTACAACCTACTGGCTTCAGGGCTGAAAACGGTTTTTGTTAGTCATAACCTTTGTGTTCATAGCCTGCAGTGCATTTTTGTTTTACAAACTTGTTCAATTATTTTCAGACTGTATGAAAACTTCTGACGTCAAAAACACACTGGGGAATGAGTTGCTCTGCTGCTCACCTGCGTGTTATGTTTCTGAACTGTGCACAGTATTCAAGAGTTGGTTCAGCTGAAGCTTTTTACATAGAAACGTAGCTGCCTATATGTTCCAATCTTTATTATTTGTTTTTAAATTTCTAACTTTTTTTTTAATGCTACTGGATTTTAAGTTCTTGTGCTCATGAACTGTCTAGAATAACTCTAAGATGTAGCAATGTGTTACATTCATCACTGTGCATCTAAAGTGAGGATTTCTCTCATACATCACTTTACATATTCATCTACATCAAACTTCATATAACGTATTCTTGAGTAGTTTTTAGAGAAAGCAAGATTATTTAGTAATTCTTTGCCATTTGTTTTAGCTTTTAGCAGATAACTTTGAATTATCTCATTACTCTACAATCCGTTTTTGAAATAATTTATGAATAAGATGAATAGCACTATCCCTAGCATTCCTGTTATGGCTCTTCTGATGTCCCTCCTCTGTGCAAAAAAGTAACTACTTCTTGGTTTCTGTTTGGTATCTTTTGACCTCCTGTTGATATGTGAGAGAACATTTCCACTTAATTCTTAGAAGCTTAGGGTTTCTTCGAAATAAAGACATAAGGATATTTTTTAAAAAAAGATACAAGTATCAAGCTGATTTTGCTTTTCATTCTAGGTAAGTCCTCTGTGGAACTAGGTTTGTGAAGCATAGTATCCAGTTGCCAGGTTTGGCTGGCTGGTGGAATGGAAGAGAGAGCAGAGTAAGCTATACACTACTCTGTGCAGCTTCTGTAGGTGTGAGATCTGAGAAACTTCCTGTCACAGGATGATTAAAATAATGGGAGAAAAGGAAGAGAAAGTTAAGTTCTTAAAGTTTCATATAGAAAGTTTTGGTTTTCTTTCATTCTGATCAGAAGAACCTTATAAACGTTGGTTCTCTTTAGGGTTTCAAAATAAGAACTTACAAACTTGCGTACAGAAATCACACGTTTATTTTTCTAAAGAAGTTCTCTTGCAAATGAAGTATTTGGCAGGGCAGGGCTCATTGAGCAGGCATTAAACTAGGTTCGAAGGGGGAAGTGGTCATTACTCACCTCACTAGAAATGAGCCCAGGTGTGGCAAGCCAGTGTCGGGAGTGAGATCGACAGCCCAGCTCAAGTGCATCTACACATAGCATGGGCAATAAACAGGAGAAGCTGGAAGCCTTTGTAGAGCAGGACATCTGTGACTTGGTCGTCATCACAGAAACTAGGTGGGACAGCTCACACGACTGGCATGCTGTCATGGATAGCTACACACTCTTTAGGAAAGACAGGCCAACAAGGCAAGGTGGTGGAGTTGCTCTGTATGTGAGGGAGCAACTGGAATGTATTGAGGTCTGCCTGGGGGAGAATGAAAAACAAGTTGAGCGCTTATGGGTTAGAATTAAGGAACAGCCTCATGTGGGTGACATTATTGTTGGTGTGTACTACAGGCCACCTGACCGGAAGCAGGAAGATGATGAGGCCTTCTACAGGCAGCTGAAAATAGCCTCAAAGTCACAGGCCGTGGGTCTCGTGGAGGACTTCAACCACCCTGACCTCAGCAGGGAAGATAATACAGCCAGGCATGCGCAGTCCTGAAGGTTTCTACAGAACATCAATGTTAAATTTTGATGCAAGGGGTGAAGGAACCAACAAGGAGAGGCACTCTGCTGGACCTTGTACTAATGAACAAAGAGAGACTGGTGGAGGATGTGCAGGCTGGGGGTAGCCTTGGATGCAGTGACCATGAAATTATGAACTTCAGTATTCTGCATGGAGGAAGCAGGGCGATAAGTAGGATCAAAACCTTGGACTTCAGGAGAGCTAACTTTGGCCTCTTCAAGGAGCTACTTGGAGNAATCCTGTGNGCCAGGGCTCTNGAAGGCAGGGGGGTCCAAGNGTGCTGGTTGCTGTTTAAACATCACTTCCTCCATGCTCAGGAACAGTGCATCCCCCTGAGAAAGACATCTAGAAAAGGAGGCAGGAGACCCGCATGGAAGAGCAAGGAGCTTCCAGCAGAACCCAGAGACAACAGAAAGGTCTAAGAAATGTGGAAAGAGGGACAGGCCACCTGGGAAGAATACAGGAATATTGCCAGAGCAT
>Ga0065711_1030555_pt1 | contig 32155 bp, 31 predicted proteins | sample Hoacrofraction12_FD_59098 | JGI IMG/M metagenome (GOLD analysis project Ga0065711, IMG submission 59098) | Hoatzin crop microbial communities from Cojedes, Venezuela - Epithelial fraction 12 v2 (version 2) | ecosystem: Host-associated > Birds > Digestive system > Esophagus > Crop | place... | reverse complement strand
CCTTTTTTTTTTTTTTTTTAATTTTATTATGGGGTCTGCGGGGGAGCAGAGCTTCCAGTCCGGCGTTGCTCGTCTTCCTCGTCCCACGCTTCGCGGAGAGCGGTAATATTTCTTCCCCGAGATGCTGCACTGAATTCCGGTCCCAGGAAACCAGGCGAGCGGAATCCCCCGAGTCACCCGCACCGTTGGTTACCGCACACGCTGCCCGGGCGCAGACGATGGCAAAGAATCCCCTGGAAGGGTCTAAGGAGGACCTGAGCAAAATTTCGGAAGAGGAGATGCTGCGGTGGAGCAAGGAGGAGCTGGTGAAGAGGCTGAGGAAAGTGGAGAACGAGAAGATGAACTTAATGGTGGAACACGGCAACTTGATGAAGGACGTGAACCGGCGGCTGCAGCTCCACCTGCATGAGATCCGCGGGCTGAAGGAGGTGAACCAGAAGTTGCAGGACGACAACCAGGAGCTGAGGGAGCTCTGCTGCTTCTTGGACGACGACCGGCAGAAAGGCAAGAAGCTGTCGAGGGAATGGCAGCGCTTCGGGAGGCACACGGCCAGCGTGATGTGGAAGGAGGTGGGCATGTACCAGCAGAAGCTGAAGGACCTGGAGGCGAGGCAGGAGACCCTCCTGCGGGAGAACGTGGAGCTGAAGGAGATGGTGCTGATGCTGGACGAGGAGCGGAGTGGGGCCGGCTCGCGGAGCTCCATCGACAGCCAGGCCAGCCTGACCAACCTCAACGGCGGCTCGGCCACCAGGGACGTGGGGGACGGGAGCAGCACCTCCAGCACGGGCAGCGCGGGCAGCCCCGACCACCACCACCACCTCCACCACCACAAGGCCGGCGACAGCAAGGCCGGGGCCATGCGGAGGTCCATGGATGACCTGTCCGCGCCCCTCCACCACCGGAGCATCCCCAACGGCCTCAACGGTGAGCCCCCGCCCCGCCCCGCCGCATCCCACTCTCCAGAGCCCGGCTGGCCCCTCGGCGGGTCCGGACCGCTCGGCAGGGGGGGAGCGATGCCAGGGAGGGGGGATCCTCGCCATCGCCACCCCCTGCCCGCCCTTGGTGACCTCTGGAAGAGCGGCCCCGGGGAGGGGGACCCGTCTGCGGGACGGGGTGTTTGGGGGGGGGGTGCTCTCCCTGACTGCGTTACCGATGTCTGGGGCTGCGGGTTGGAGCCTCTTTTATCTGGAGGGTTGGTGGTTTGTTTCGTTTGTTTGTTTTGGGGTTTGGTGTTGACAACAAACAGCCAGAGTTTTCAGGGTTAAACAAACACTGATTTTTTTTTTCCCATCTCTTCCTCCTCTCTCTCCACCTTTACATATTTTGGTTGGCGTTTGGCTTGTTTGTTTGCTGGTTTGGTAAGATTGACAAAGAGCCTGGGTGAGATGTGGGAAGCGTCTGACGAAGGGGCAGCTCTGCCCCACAGAGCGTCCTCACCTGCCAGCTCCGCGGGTGCTCGGGCCGGCGGGCTCCGGCGGGCTCAGCGGGTTAGGAGAGGCGCAGCTCGGCTGCCCCCCGTTCGCCTGCTCTGCTTCAGGCACAGGAGGTTTGTCTGGAGAGGGGAGATTGCTCTCCAAGGGATGCTGTGCTCGCAGTTTTGTTCAGCCTAGTCGTTAAAGTTAGAACCGAGCTCCACTGTGGAATTGTGCCAAGCCTCCTCTGACAGTTTGTATTCGAGCAAAGTTTCTCCTGTTGTGGTGATCAGGCATTAAAATAACAATATTGGAATGTCTTTAAAATGAAGATTTGATTTTTTCTCTTTTGAAACCAGTAAGGCTGAATACTTGACTTCTAGAAGGAGCAGTTTGGCCAAGAGGGTTCAACAGGAATCGAGCCAGGCACCAATCTAATTGATTGTTGTGTATAAGGCTCCTTTTAATGTTCTTCATCCTCTTTTACAGCCAGAGACATCGGTTTTCTGGCTGGGGTACGCTTTGCCCTCCTCCGAGCACAGGGATGGGGCTGGAGCCCCAGAGCTTGGCTCCGACTGGTGCCAGCAGTGGATGTGTTTACCGGATAACCATGCCTTCAGCTCCCAGAGCTCCCAGAGGTGGTCCTGGTGGGACCGGGGAGTGCTGGTCCTCTTTTTTGGTGATTTATGGTGAGTCCTTGTGCCCCGAGAGATCTGAAGGCATGCAGCACCGATCAACCCAGTTCTCAAATACTGTGTTCATCCATGAATTTGCCACGTGCGGTCCTGTTGTCGCAGCTGTGTGGCTCCGCTCACAGCTGGAGGTGTTCCGGCCACCTCACCCAGTAGACAGGAATTGCTGGTTTCAAGGGTGATCCAGTCACCAGATGTTGCAGGGTACAGCAAGCATCTTTGAACTTTTGTTGCTTTTTCTCTCTCTCTCTCCTAGTGCTGTGTAAATCAGGAGTATCTGGTTTGTAAATCTGCAGATAGTTTGTGCTTCTGATGTGACTTGACTTTATTTTCAGAAAACATTGCTTGCTGTGCGCAGAGACCCAGAGAGCACTTGGCAGATAATGAATGTGCCGTTACTGTTTTGGGACTGAAGGGCTTCGCAGGCCTGGTTTGTGAACCTTAGACCCCATCCCTTTTTAGGTGTTGACTGCTGACTAGGACAAAGCCAGTTAAATTAATTCCTGTTAATCCAGGGCTCTTGTGCGCGTGGGACACCACCACGGCCTCATCACGTCCCTTAAACCCAGTGCGAGGCACCGTGGGATGCTTCGCCTGGGATTCCAGGCATCCCCACCTGCACAAAGAGGAAAGTCTCTGCTTGCAGAGCTCCATCCTCACTGCCATCCTCAAATGCTGTGTGCAGGACGGTGCCCAGCAGCATCTTTCCAAGGAGTCTCATGTCCTACCCTACGTGGGATAAGCATAGCGGTGGTAGAGTATCTGCACACGTATATGCTTCCATGCGTGCCTTTGCATCCTTTCTCGTGCTCCTGGGTGGAAGGGAGGAGTGTGGCCTCAAGCGTTTCAGACGTGACCGCAGGTTTTAGTGACTTCTGATTTTGGGATGCCTGTGGAAGGTATTCGCTGTGGGAAGCACTGAAGCTCACTCTTTGCTGCCAACCTGTAGCTTCATTTCTGAGGATGGGACAGATACGATTATCACTTTTAAAGCTAACAGTCCCTGTAAAGATGCAAACCAGCCTGATCTCTCCACTTAGGTAGTGAAGCTGTAAAATGACTCGAATAGTTGTCATTCTCAGATAGCATCGGCATTCAGCAAGGCCATTTCCCTGACTGTGCCTTTGGAAATGCCTCCCAATACATATGCAAATGCAAACTTATCAGGCCTCTTTTTTGACTGACAGCAAGAAGTTTGGGGGGCGGGGAGCTTGCCTGGGACCAAGTGGCAGTGCTGTTAAGCCTGTGACAATGTGGAAGAGCCGGGCAGGTGAGGGTGAAGAACCATCCCGGTGAGTCAGGTGGGTAGTGGAGCTGTCAAGGAGCAGCCCCTCAGCGAGCATCCTTCCAGGTCTCCTGGTGCCGTCTCTGCCTTCCCTGCACGCAGCTTAGATCTCAGCCTTTTAATACTCTTTTCCTGAGGATTTCCTACTCCCTGCTCCCTCCCCCAAGGATAAAATGGAAGGGAAGAAAAGGAAAAAGTATGGTCTTTCATGCTTAGGTTGCAAACTTCAGTCTGGTTTGCTGTTGTCTCGTCTTTAAAACACTGGATAAAGCAGAAACTGCCCGGTCAACTCAATTAATGCAGCAATGAACAGCCCTCATGTACTCTCTTGTAGAGGGTGGAGGGCATCTCGGATGGATGCAGGGCAGAATTTAACATCTGTAGTAAGAACACAGCAGAAACCTTGGACAGCTGGTGGGGGCAAGGCATGGTGAGCTGTTTGCTAGAGCACTTTTGCATATGGAAAAGCTGAAAAGTCCTGAAATGTGCTGCCTCTGGTAGCAGCATCAGTGGGGCTTGGTGTGGTGCTCTGCTTTTCTAGGTAATGAGCAGGACTACTTCACTTGGTTAGTGCTTTTCTGAAGGAATCAAGAGTATGGTGGTTCTTAAACGCTCCTAGGGAGGTAACTTTTCAGTTAAATCTTAGCCAGGAAAGGTACATGAAGTGTTTCTCATTTTCTCTTCAGCAATCCTTTGGAAGTGAGTTGGTAAACCAGGGCTTGATTTATTGGCCCCAGTGACCCACCCCAATGTGAGGTGATGAACTCTAGTTTTGTAACATGAATTCAGTATAAATGGTACAAGTTTAAAAAATAAAAAACCGAACCAACCTGCGATCCACGTTCCCTTCACTTGTCTGAAGTCTGTTTACTTTTATAAACTGCCTTTTGGAAGCTGATACCTGGAACATGATGATTAATTATCCGCTCATGGAAGATAAGGTAGTAAGCATAACTGATAGTGTGAAAACGGCTAATGTTAGATCACACGTGTAATCTTACTCAGTTCTGGATGTTCAGCTGAGAGGCAAGAGGAAGTCTTCTCGGTCTGAAAGTAAATGGTGTTTCCATTCTCTGTGTGTAAGCTGGGACCTGGGCTGTGGGACAGGGGCATCTCCAAACTACGTCATGGCAACCGGCCAGTTGCATCCGTGTTGAGTGATGTGCCACAGTTCCCATAAATCTGCTCACAGATCCGGGAGAGAAATCGAGGCACAGTTGCTGTGCTGCGCTTCTGAGTGCTTTGGCTTTCCTTTGCATGCATGGTGGGAGTCTCTCTGTGCATAAGTAGTCTTTTTTGCCTGTCCACCTTCGGGCAGCTCCGTTGGAGTGATGGCCGTTGCGACTGCCTAGTTCCTGCCAGAATAAGGTTTCTGAAAAAAAACTGAAAGAAAAAAGGAAAGAAAGAGCCACATTGGGTGATATTATTAACATGACCTGGGGGAAGGAAAAATCCTTCAGGTACCATAGGATATGTCCCTGGACTGTGAGGTATGTGGGAACGTTGGGAGGAGTGACCTGAAGCTCCCTGGGGCCAGGGCAACAGCTTCCACTGGTTTTAGCCTTATCTAGATCTGACTGGGACAACTGTTGATCCATCTGCAAGCCTGGAGGCATACAGACTGGCTAGCTGGTGATGCGCCTGGGACAAAATCCTATGCACGCAGGCAAAACTTTTGGGCTTTATTCTTTTTTTCTGTCCATCAATTGAATGTTGTGGTTAGAACTTCTTCACCTTCCACTGAAGGAAGTGGAAGCTTTTGCTCTGGGTTCCCAAAATGGACACTTGCTTTATTCCAGTTGGGTAAAATGTTAATGCATTTCTTTGTCAATGTGAACAGGTGGGTTGTGGTTTTTTTTAATTATTAAAAGCATCAACACTTAAAAAGTGGTCAGAGGGGCCCAGAAGAAAGCCATGGATATGGCAAGTAGCTTGTAGTAGCAGACACATTTATCTGTGGCCTCCTGCTGTTGTCTCCTCCAACGGAAGAAGAATGGTCTCTCCGGGTGAGGGGGTGGGAAAATCTCTGCTTGTATTGATTCCCACTTGTAAATGCCCACATATTTACCTAAAGGGTAAGATATATTACAGTTAAAATGGTGGCAAAGAGAAATGGCTGTTCCCTGTGGGTTGGTATTGATTGGACGTGCAGCTACCCTGTGCTTATTCCTCCTCTTCTTCACACGGCCTTTAGGCCAAAGTCCTTTGTTTTTATTAGCGTATTTTATGATCAATATACATATTATTTACTATGACGTATTAATGAGGCCTTTGAGATGAGGCGGTGCAGGGGCAGAAGCAACGGGTGAGGTTCATCCCATTTAATTTGAGATCTCTCCAATATAGACTTTAGCATCTATGTCCCCTTGGGCTTCCTTTGTCGGCCACGTAGAGAAAGGCACTTTAGTGTCATGATTTATGTCAGCTATGTCTTCTTTAGAGGGAGAAGAGCTGCACGCTCACTGTGCTCTTTCTCTCTGCTGATGGGAAGGCAGCCTGGGTGGCTACTTCCTATGCAACCATCTCAAGTCAGGTGAGGTCAGTCTGGTTCGAGGTAGTGTGGTGACCATTGCCCATTCTTCCAGTGCAGCTGTGCTAGCCCCGGTGAAAGAGAGGAAACCGCCTTTCTCGGTGGCAGTCAGATGTCAGCCCTGGCAGTCCCCAAGCCCCTGGGCACAGCCGCCCAGCTCAGAGAAAGCCCCGTTCTCTGTGATGGAGACCTCTCGGAGCTCAGTGGCCCCTGCCGTGCTTAAGCAGAGGTCTGGCTATCTGAACAATTTAATATCTTGCTTATATCAAGAACACTCTTCATCCTCTCAACATTGCTTTAACTTTTTGTTTTTTTGATACTGCCTTATTTAGCCTGTTGGTATTTTTGGTGTTGAAGGCTGCTGCGTACAGGTTCCTTGTGATTAAGCCAGGAAATGTGCCCTGGGCTGGTACACTAGATGCAAGACCTTTGTAGAAACACCTGTTTCCATCTCTGCTGTAAGTTCATTGAGTCCCCCTGATGGATTTGTCGATGTTGAGGTCTCGAACACTGAGGGTACAGCTGGAGTTTCTTATAGCCAGCAGTCATAGGTCACTCATCCAAGGGGCTGCGGTGGAGGGCTCCACTTGGAAGCATCTTTGTCATTGCCTGCGTCTGCCTCCTTGCTGGGATGCTGCCTGTGTGCCAGCCCGCTTGGCTCCCAAGCTGCAGGGTAGCTGCTGTCCCTGAAAACAAGGCTCAGGACACTTAAACTAGTTACTAAAGGTGGGTCATATCTGGAAATATGTTCTCCACAGTAGTGCGTTCAAATTTGTTTTCTTCTTTCGAATTTCTATAGAGATATCTTGTTCTCAGCTGTCCTATTGAAGGAAAAGACTTGTACTGGTTAAAATGCAATTTTCTATGGGCCTTTGATGGAATTATCCTCTTAGACTTGTCAAAAGCAATCAGAATATGGGGAATAAACTGTGTAGGTTACGTGTAAATGATGTGGTCCTCTGGAGGCATTTCATCAAATAAAGCTGAGGTTCGAATTAAATGGTGATCTAATTAAGTGGCAGGCATGGGAACCCAAAATGCAGCCTTGGCAGGTGTTACACTCAGTGTGTGTGCGAAGATGAGGGACATGAACATTGACAGTAACAGAAGCATTGTATCTGAAAGCTCAGGGGTTAAAGCTTTTGTGCGGACAAGGCTGACTCCATCCATGCAACCTGGGTGATACTGGAGTCCTACCCTGGGAGGCGTTGGGCTTTTTATCTGCCCCAGCATGGCTGTGGCCTTGCTTGCATCTCACACAGACATATCCATGGCAGGGTCTGCTGATGTTGTCCCCTCAGTGTGGCCCTGCAGCATCCTGCTGTGTTGGGGCTGCCCTTTGGAGATGCTCTGGGAGCAGAAGGATGGAGAGTGGCTGATCTCACTGGTGGGTGAGGTGGAGATGAGGTGCTTAAACATTCAAAAATGTCTGGTATGCATCACAAGGTGTGGAGTGAGGCAAATGAAAAAATTATAAGCCCATTAAAATACACTTACAACACTTGAACCCAGGAAGGCTGAAGTCCTCTCCACACTTGCAATCAGGCCTTAATGCATCCCGCTGCAGAACACACAACACTGCTCGCATGGAAGAGGGAAGGTTTGGGGGCTGTGCATCCAGTTTTCCTGTGAATTAGCAGTGACTGGATGGGTTTGCTTCTGCATTCTGTATTTTTAACCTGACTTTTTGTCTGCCAGCCAGATTTCATCCTGCCCTGTCGCCAAATGTCATCATCCCCTTGTGGTTAACTTGCTGCAATTCATGAAGCACTTGGCTGCCATAAATAGTTATGTGCAGAGGTTCCTCCACGCGCGGAGCAGGCAGGAATTCGCAGGCAGCGCTGCTAGGCACTCGCACACTAACATGTCCACCAAGAGAAAGTTGACCCACTTCTGCAAATAGATAACTCCTGGCAGAAAAAGTAACACTGTCTCAGAGAATCTGTCTTTCCCTTGCCTACTGAATTGTGAAGTAAAAAGCAAGCCAGCTCCATCTTCTGAATTAACAGCGGTGTGAGCACAGTACTCTCCATTGAAATGAGAGCGTAAATCAGCCCTTGATCTGAGGAGGGCTTAAAATGGCCACAATACGTGTTTGATTTTTTTTTTTTTTAATATAATGAGCGCTTTTGTTAGTGAATGAGGTGTGTGGAGTTCAGGACTCAGCTGCTCTTAGACATTAGGAAACATTTATCACCATGGCAATTGAAGGCTGCTATACAGGTTATTTTCAACACTTTTTCTAGTGACTCGTGTCTGGGCCGAGACCGTTTATGCTAGGTTACTTCAGTCCCCATGCATACAGGTATATGTATGCTCTTCCTTCTCTTAAATTGCCTCTTGCCTTGGTATTTGCCCCTCTCGAGAAGCTCATTGTTTGTGCTGACTTCTTATGTCTCTGAGCAGTGGTGGTGGAAAATGTTCACCTTGCTCCGGGGGCCTCCTGCAAAGGGTCTTAATGACAGACAGTCTTTATGAAGTAGATTACAGGTTATTTATTGGTTAGATTTGAGACTGGGGCACTCCAAAGCACCATGCTAAGTGCTGTCAGTATTGCAGCCGTGTTGCCTGGCTTAGAAAGTGGCTGTAGACCCTCCACTTCAGGGATCTTGCGGCGAGATGGAAGCGATCCTAAATCTGGTGTGAGTTATCTCATCATCTGCATGGGTTTCTCCTACAGGCTTGTAGGACGGGATGTCTCCTGTGTGCCTGGGGCGGCCGTGATGAAGAGGGCTGGGGTGGCCGTAGCAGAGGGAGCACTGGCGACTAGTGCCAGGCTAAGAGCATCAGGGCTCTGGCCAGCTGTAAACTCCAGTCACAGGGGTGACCCACTAGCTGTCTTGTGTGGTTGTGTCAACCCCAGCTTGCTGGCAGAATTAGTTCAATCAAAGCTGGAGTGCTCTGAAAAGCTCTTCAGATGTGGTTCCGTCCCCTAGCTCTGTGCAATGATGTTCAGGACTACGTGCTGCTACCTTTCCCCCATTTCATCCTCAAACTCCTCTGCTGCTGGGGTTTTGTTTGTGTGCAGGAGAGCCAGTGGCATTTGAATGTTGGTGGGAGACGGAGGATGTAGGATGTATTATGGAATCATAGAATAGTCTGGGTTGGAAGGGACCTTTAAAGGTCACCTAGTCCAACACGCCTGCAACGAGCAGGGGCATCTTCAACTCGATCAGGTTGCTTAGAGTCCCATCCAGCCTTACCTTGAATGTTGCCAGGGATGGGGCATCTACCACCTCTCTGGGCAACTTGTTCATGTTTCACCACCCTCATTGTAAAAAATTTCTTCCTTATATTCAGTCTGAATCTACCCTCTTTTAGTTTGAAGCCATTACCCCTTGTCCTATTGCTACAGGCCCTGCTAACAAGTTGGTCCCCATCTTTCTTCCAAGTCCCCTTTAAGTACTGAAAGGCTGCTATAAGGTCTCCCCGCAGCCTTCTCTTCTCCAGGCTGAACAGCCCCAACTCTCTCAGCCTTTCCTCATAGGAGAGGGGTTTCATCCCTTGGGTCATCTTTGTGGCCTCCTCTGGCCCCGCTCCAACAGGCCCATGTCTTTGCTGTGCTGAGGGCTCCAGAACTGGACGTAGTACTTTAAGTGGTGTCTCAGCAGAGTGGAGCAGAGGGACAGAATCCCTTCACTTGTCCTGCTGGCCACGCTGCTTGTGATGCAGCCCAGGATATGATTGGCTTTCTTGTCTGCGGACACGCATTGCTGGCTCATGTCCAGCTTTTCATATGCCAGTACCCCCAAGTCCTACTTGCCAGGGCTGCTCTCAAGCCCTTCATCCCCCAGCCTCTACTGATAGTGGGGGTTGCCCCAATGTAGATGCAGGACACTGCACTTGGCCTTGTTGAACTTCAGGAGGTTCACACGGGCCAATTCTTGAGCTTGTCCAGGTCCCTCTGGGTGACATCCCATCCTTCTGGTGTGTCAACTACACCACTCAGCTTGGTGACATCTGCAAACTTGCTGAGGGTGCACTCGATCCCGCTGTCGGTGTCATTGATGAAGATATTAAACAGAGTGTAGAGCAAATGGATGGAGCAGGGGCTCAGGCTGGGATGCAAGCGGAGATACTTTGCTGCTGGTTCAAACCATCCCCAGGGCAGTAGGATGCTCCAGGGCTGCCTGTTTTTGGGGGTTGGCAGCCCTGTCTGACCTGCCCCTGCCTTTCCGGGACAACGAAGCGAGGTGACGTGGTGCTGAGAGCCCCGCTGCGGTGCGGTGGGGAGAGGTGCGGGGCGGGCGCTGCTCCGTCCTCTCGCTGCAGAGACCTGTGGTGCGGAGAGGAAAAGAGGAGGCAAAAAGGACCACTCGAAGCAGAACAGTAAAACCAAACGATTATTTCAGAAAAGAAGAAAAAGTAAGCCTTACAGCATTTCCAGTCCCCAAAGCTTAATATTTCTATGGAAACCAATGCAGCGGGAGGCTTGCTGTCAGTCTCTGATCTAGTGGTGTTGACTGGATTTAAAAAATGTTTGTCCTTCCCCACATCTTCCGTCCTGGATCATCTGAAGATGGGTTGCTGTGTGTCACAAATGCAAGGTTAAAACCTGCATTCCTGGCTTCCCACTCTCCATTAAGTGCTAAGCAGCCTCTGGAGGGTTGACACTCATCTTTCATCGTTTTTTACTTGCTAAGGTACATTTTATTCACTCTGTGACACTTATTGATAATGCCTTGTCCTGTAAATGCCACTCCTGTGACACTGTGCTCCTGGAAGGATGGCTGTGACTTTGTATCAGGCCATGGACTGTTTAGTGGTGTCGTACGTCTCGGCGCCCAGTGAAGTTACTGCGGGGACACTGTTCGGCTTGAATGGAGTTAAGACTTGGGCTCTTTACACTTGCTGTTGTCTTTTATTTAAAGGAGATCCATAATGTCTTCAATCTCCAACAAAGGACATAATGTGGGATATTTAGGGAATAGTCCGCTTGATTTTTGTGTAGCCAGAGGACTACCCCTCGTTTCACATGTGAAGCTGTTTACCGTTATCATGTTGGTGTTTTCACTGGATTCCCCCCATTTTTGTTTTCAGTAGGATCTACTAGAAATGGCTCCAGGACAACCTACAAAAAGTCCACTATTTTATGCTGGAGTAGCATCATCAGATGCTAGCAGAGTATCAGTAGTAAAAAATAACTCATTTTGGTTGATGCTGAATCTTTTTCAGCTCCTAACAAAGCTGTTAAGAAAATCTTATTTTTATGTACAATCTTAAAGCACTTTTGTGATGCACAGCATTCTTTTGTCTTCCTGATTTCCTTTTCTTATCTCCCTTACTGGGGTTTGCAGTCTCATATTTATATATTTCCTAGCAGCTGAATATAACTTTGATCTATGCTTTGGATCTGCGGAGCTTTTAATCCATTTCCACTGAGTTAAAAGCTTGTTTGCTGTTGAATGTGATACATGGTTATAGGTTATATGATCTTCACCAGTGGCTCACGCATCGCACAAAGATGGCATATTGTGAAAAACTCTGATAAAATGTCCCCTTGTTCGTTTTCCTGATGGCAACGCAGACCCAGCACAGGAGTGAGTCAATTCTGTGCAGACTGCTGATACACCTGTCCTTTGCTGTCACATATACCTATGTACTCACTTGCTTTATTAATTATTCATTCATTTCTTTGTGATGCTTATTTTTGAGGCTACAAACCAGTTGAGTATTTCAGCCAGTGCAGCAGGCTTTCTGTCTTCCGATTCTGATAACGTTTGCGGTGTTTTCCCTTTTCATGCTCTTAACCGTTTGTTACACCTCTTACAAGATGGGGATCAGTTTTTAAAGCCTTCACATTTATTCCTCTTTGATGTCTTGAAACACGATAATGTATGCCTTGTTTGTGGAGATCTTCTCTTCTGGAGTGGCTGCAGGTTCCACCTCAGGAAAAATAATGATTTCTGCAGCTCGCAGTCCTCCAGGCCATGTGGATGTAGCTGCATGTGTGTGACTGCACTCAACAGTCTGCTGAAAGTTGTTCTTTTTCAGCTTTTGGTGTAGCTGTTTGCTTTCTGGATTCTGAGCAGTTTATTTGGACACCTCCCATGGTCATCTCTTGGCCTCTTGTAAAAAAATGCGGTCCTCTTTTTACGAGGTCGGTTAAGACTGTATGGTCTCAGGTGTAAGCTTTAAAATAACAAAAGGATGGATGGTTTTGCACTTTACAGCGTGGAATTGGGACTCAGATTTGGTGTGCTTTCTCATTGTAATGTGGCTTTCTGATGTAGTCTTAGGTAAATGACGTCATGTGTGGTTCTCCTTTTATACAAGCAGTATAATATTTTTCCTTTGTCTTCTCCAAGTTTCATGGGGTTCATTGGGTCATTTATAACATGCTCATACAGTGTTCAACAGAATTAGCCCCTTACCTCAAATGGGGCCTCTAACCATTGCTATGATACCAGTGATAACAAATAACTCAGGTTTTGAGTTGTAATGAGCTAGCAAGGAAGTAGCAGCCTTTATTGTAACTGAAACTCCAGACATTTCTAATTCCCAGCTTTGGAGTTGCTTCAACTTTTCTGGGAGAACAGCACTTTGTGTGTTAGGATGCTTCTTTCTGTGTTGTGTATACTTCTTGGGACTGCAGGATGATCAAGTGTGGACAATCTCCAGCCAACTGTCAAAAGTAGAAACTTGACAAACAATAATTCTTCTCCCATGAGAAGACAAGGAGCAAAGCAAGACCAAGAGCAGTGTTTGCCTCTCCACAGCCAGAGACAAGTGCAGAAAGATACTGCTGCTGTCACAGCAACAGGTTACCTCGATATCTTTCAGAGACTGGGGACAGCATTTGTTGCTCCTTCAGCTCATCCCATCTGCGTTGCCCAGTGGAGTATCATATTATATATGTGTATTTAAAATGCTGGTTATCTGGCAGCCTTGTGCAATTTTGGCTGAGGTAAAGGACCACAACTGTGAAGCAGACGGGTCCTTGTTGTCATGTTGCTCCCTGTGTCACTGCAAAGCAGCGGTGTCTTTGCCGTAATTGCTGAAGACACCTTTCCTCTTTCTAGTTAAATTCTTATTGGATCCCTGAAGACACCTTTCCTCTTTCCAGTTAAATTCTTACCGGATCCCTTTATTGCTCTATTTCTGACGGTGGTAATTTGGTAACTCCTAACAAGCCCTGACTACAAAGTCATCAAAGTCACTCTTGGGTGTGAACCCAATGTTTCTTAACCACCTTGGGCTTTTATTCCCGTTTGCGTAGTAGAATTTGTAGGGAGGATCTATTTGTCAGCGTATCACCGAAGCATTAGGAGGGTGACAAGACTGCAGTAACTCTTCCTAGGCAATTATGTATGAAAGGTTGTCAGTATGAGTAGTATGGGAAGTTAAAAGCCTTAATTTTCATTTGGAATTGAAACCCTAATGACTTTCCACTCCCACAGCTCATAAAGACCTTGTTTCAGTCTCAAGTTGACCAAGAAAAAGGGGGGAGCTCTTTTATTGCAGCCTTTTTTGTGCAGGATTTTTATGAAAAAGCAGATTTATGAGTCACTGTTCTTTGTAGAAAAGATAATTACTGGAGTACGAACCTCAGAAAAGTGACATTTTATGGCTTCGCCGCTAGCCACACAGTGCGAGCTTTTGCTTTCTCTCTTTTCAATTAGTTAAGTTAAACAACATCTCGATTCGAAAGGACTAATTATATTCCCGTTTGTTGTTTGCCTTGTACACTAAATGTTTTCTATATGTAAAGCTAAGCAGTGGGAAGGGGAAGAGAAAGGATCACCCCAAATGAATGCTGTTTAGTTATTTAAAATGATGGGTGTAGATGCTGTGGGGTTAAGTGGGTTGTTGTATTCGGTCACATCCATCACTGGAAGTGTTGTAAGGAAAAGAAACGGGATCATGCAAATCCTTTTGTTAACCCTAGGAGCATAATTATGTTCCTCTGGAAATTTGTTCTTTAAAAGAACATTCCTCCAAACAGCAATGTTGTTTGATCCGTGCTTAGATGCAAAGCTATGTGTTTATCTGCTTCTGTGTGTTTTGTTGTGCGTTTTTTTCCAAGTGAAGGGAGCATTTTGTAACGCAGTGGCAGCAGCATCTGGTGCCTAACACAAGTGAGAGCTGAGGGTGGGTGCATAGGCAGAGGTGGCACGGACAGGTCACAGCCCTGCTCGGGCTCGGCAGCAGCAGGGTGAGAGTTTGCATGGCGGTGAGCGATCTGGAGCAGCTCCGGTTTTGTTTCTGGGGATCTACCTGGGACACCCGAAGGGCATCTTCTGTTCAAAGGACAGGTGCTCAGCGTTTTTGGAGTATTAGGTATTCCGAACATGGTTCAGACTTTGCTCTTGGAAGTAGCTGCGGTGACCAGCTAATTTTTTTGGCCATGGGGCTGTGTACTTGAGAAAGTGTCACTGCAGAGCTGTAAATGCCCTCCATCTGTGACAGCTTAGTTCCAACGAGCTTCTGGTCTCACAGCTGTTGAGACAAGTTTGCTCGGAGTCCTGCGAGATGAGGAGTGGACCACGTAAACAGCAGCTGATGCAGTTGTTGGAGAGGTCTCTATTTTTCCTTTGAGCCTGTTATAGCATCTTGGCCAGGTTGGCCAGGGGCAGTTTCTGATGGAAAATCTGCTGTCATGTCCTTTCATTCTGCCTTATTTGGATAAAAATTAGAGGGCTATCTTTTTTTTATTTTTTTATTTGGCAAAGTGAAGCAAATACAATATTTTTGGGAAAGGCTTGGAATTGGCCCTGTAAAAGGAATATTATCTAAAGGATGAAACTCCCTGACTGTGTTATGTTTAAGGATGGCGATATTTGAATTTGACCTTTTCTTTTTAAATGAGAGATTTCATATCTGGATTTAAACCAAAACCGTATCAAACGCAGAGGGACAGGGTTGTTCTGTCAAAAACAGCATCTGTAGAGCTGGAGTGAAGGGCTGAGCAGCATGGAGTGCATGGCCTTGCATGGGGAGTGATGGAGGTGCCGACCACCTGGACCTGCTGCTGGAGGGTAGAGAGCAAGAGGGCAGTTGAGGGGAGAACTTCTGTCAAGCTCAGATGAAGCTCTCAGGCAGCCCTTGTGCTGAGCCGGGGGGGAGATGTGCTCATGATGAGTGAGGAGTGGGCAGCAAGAGTTGCCTGCCTGCCTCAGGGTCGAGCTGGAGACCACTGCAAAGGAGTGCAGCAGCAGCCCAAAGTGGGAGATGGAGTAAATGAGTCCAAAAATGTAGTTTGTGAGCTAGCTGTTATTTTTAACAGCCAATTTCATTGAACTGGATTGAACTCCCTCCAGCACAGCATTGACGATGGTGCCTGGAGCTATAAAGATTGTGTTTTGATCAGCAAGTCAAAAGCAAGTCTACCGCTAGTTATGAATACATTTTCAGAATTGCAAGCAAAGGAGATCCCAGAATAACGATGGGCAGAAAAAGTTGCCCGAAGGAACCAGTTTCCTCAGTAAATGCCGGAGGAGGTGTAGACCTGAACTTTGCGATCCTTCCCATCTCATCAGCTTTTTAAAAATGTGCAAACAGATCTAGTACCTGAGTTTTGAACCTGTTGAAATCCTGAGTAGACGTAATACAAGATGGCAGGACAACCAATAATGATGGAGCTTTGAAAATACAAATGGTTCAATTGTGGATGTGGGGGATCAATCAGGGGAAAAAAGTGCATGTGTGTCCTGTGCTGTGTATCGTTGACCCAGTTGGTTATTCAATGATGAAGTCTGATCCGTGTGTTTCGAATGACAGATCTGGGTTCTGAAGTGCTTATGATTAGATTAAGACAGTGTAGTAAACCTTAATGGTGCATGCAAAGCTACTGCTGGATTTGCAGTAATACATACTTTTCTGCCTTGGAACAGCATGAATAATACTTTATGGTTGTATAACTCCTTCCAGACAATGAGTCTAGGAGTGCTTTGTAAACGCTAATGAGTTTGGCCTCATAGCATATTTATAAGCCTGAGAAGTAGCATTATTCCCCTTTTTTATGGTTTGTGTGTTGACTAACCTAAGTATGAAAAGAGCAGGCAACAGAGCTTTCATCTTCCCACCATCCGTCCTGGGCCTTATCTGCAAGACTTGGTAGACTTTCTAACTGTGTCTGAGGACGCTCAGAAATTTACTGCAGATTCAATCCAGCAAAAGGGTTGTTTTTGTAAACCTCTGGGCATCCTTTGTAAAGCGAAAAGCATTGTAATTATTTGACGGCAATTTCTTGCTCGCCTTTTCGTTCTACAGCAACAGAGATTGAAGCTAATCCTCTGCTGGAATGAAATCAGTTTGGGCATTACGAATATCGTTTCCTTGCCCAGAACAAAGAGGCTAAGCTAATGTGAATGAAACTCCTGTTATCTTTATATGGGAGTTGCAGGTGGGTAAGGAATGTGAGGTCAGCCGGGATTGGGAGCAGATAATTGCCTGTGTCAAAGGGCAGTGAGAGTGATGCCTGTGAAAAACGTCTGGCAAAGTAGGTGGGATCAGGCACTGCGATGAGCACACTCAGATTTTTCTCTAGCAGCTTCTTCAGATGTTCATCCCAGAATGTCTTCATTATTTGTACAGATTTATGTAGTGGGATGTTCTGCAACGTGAACATTGTGTGGATTGTAGATAAATTTTATAAATATTTTGTGTGTGAATTCAATGTTTGGTAACAACTGCCAGAAAGACAGTTCTAGAGGGAGAAGTCCCTCTTTAGCTGTAGGAAAAGCATGTGCAAGCAGACATTTCACATACTGCTTTCACACTCCTAACCTGAAAAGCTGCTTCCAGATCTCAGTGCTTTTTCATGAACTGGAGACCAGTGAGGATCCCAGCAAGGAGTCTGTAGAGTTCTAGATGTGGAGGTGGTGATCTTCATGATGTGGCCATGCATCTGATAGCAGAGTTGATTGTTAGAATGAGCAGCATTTGTGGTCTCAGGTCACGGAATAGTTTGTGTCCTGACCCCCCTGCAGTGAGCAGGGGCATCTTCAACATCTTTCTTGTAATCCCCCTTTAAGTACTGAAAGGCTGCAATAAGGTCTCCCTGCCGCCTTCTCTTCTCCAGGCTGAACAGCCCCAACTCTCTCAGCCTTTCCTCACAGGAGAGGTGCTCCAGCCCCCTGGACATTTTTGTGGCCTCCTCTGGCCCCGCTCCAACAGGTCCATGTCTTTGCTGTGCTGAGGGCTCCAGAACTGGATGCAGTGCTTTAAGTGGGGTCTCAGCAGAGCGGAGCAGAGGGGCAGAATCCCTTCACTTGTCCTGCTGGCCACGCTGCTTGTGTTGCAGCCCAGGATACGATTGGCTTTCTCATCTGCAAGCGCACATTGCTGGCTCATGTCCAGTTTTTCATCCACTAATACTCGTTTTTGGTCCAAGGTGGTCAAGCCAGGAGACTGAGGGGCTCCTGAAGCTGTTTTTCGCACTGCAAGTTGGGTGGGATGGTGACTGTAGTGGAAGTTCAGTGGTGAGGGTTGGAAACAGAACATACCTGTATTTTCTATGGTAGTTTTATTAGAAAAGACTTGGGGAGTTTCCTAGGAAGATTTACATGTGGTTGATTATTATTTTGTTGGCACGATGGAAACTGCAATAATAAGCTAGCTGGCGCTTGAAAAAAGGCTCAGAATTTTTTTTTTTTCAGGGGCAACTGCTTTGTTTACTCTCTGTCTTTCCACAAGTAGATCAGACTCGTCTCAGATTTTGAGGTGTTACTGCACCAGACAAGGCCATTTTTTGAGGCTTTTCACATCCAGGTAACTGAGTTATACCAAGGGTGAATTTGGCTTGCGGTCTTCTGCTGTGCGGGTTATGACCATGTGAACATGAACATTGATGCTAAACATATGAATGACAGCTGGGGTCATAAGCAGAAGGAAGGAAAGATTTGAAGTGTGCAGTAATGTACGTCATGCGAATGATTTTGGGAAAGCAGTCTCTGGGACATCGGTATTTGCTTCTACCGTGACGTCCACAGACCCTGAGGTATGAGAGCTGTACGGCACCGTGTGTTCTGGCACTGAAATAGTGTTCAGTGCATTGCTGCACGTCAGAGGTGTGTCTCACTGAATTAAATGGCATTAAAGCAGTTGGCTACTTCATATGATTGGCCTGTGGTTTTAGTCCGATTCTGGTATATTAAATGCTGTGTTGACATATGACCTTTTCCTTATCTGGCTACTTCTGGAATGCAACCTGTACTGAGCTCTTCAGCACAGAACAAAAGCTTTTCCGGAATGCTGTTTGCTCATGGCTACAAATAACAAACTTCAGGTGATTAGCAAGAGTTTTGGCACGTCCTGCAGATGCGCAGGGCATTTCAGTGTGTGACATGGCATCCTTGCAGAGCCAGGAGCTGGAGCATCCTGTAGAGATGCTCTTAGTTGACTGTGCAGTGCTTAATCTATCTGATACAGCCCATAACATGAAGTGAAAGGTCTAGATAATGCAAGAAAACAGTTATTTATCTGGGATTAGCCTACAAAAAAAATTCACACTGAGCAGAAACTAGGCCAGAATGTCATTCTTTTGTAAATGGTTATGATGCATTGTGACCCGATCCAAAGTCTTTTGAAGTCCAAAGAGTCTTTGTAGTTCCTTCAGTGAATGGTCTTTGGACCCCTGGACTTTGGCCAAGTACTACAGTCTATGCCAATCAGTGTTCTTGTTGCAAAGAGGAAAGTTTCAGTGTTGGTTTTTTGTTTTTTTTTAATCAATTTCAGCCACCCAAGTGCCCAAGCAAGCATACCAAATAAGCAGAGTGCAATTAATATCATATTTGTAACAAACTCTCAGGTTGGCTAGTTATCCCTGCCTCCTTGTGAAGAATAACCTGCCTGCTTTTCTGAATTCCTGCTCTGTTAGCGGTTCACAAGGCATTTTCCTGATGATTTATTATGGTAGGAGCTACAGAGTAATCCTTGGTAAATAGATTTATACATGTGACACTCTGCTGAATGGGAGATTTATACTTGGCTATTCCGTTGCTGCTTATTACCATATGATGTTTCATTGAATGCAATTATATGTCTGCCTCTACTCTTTAAAGTCTAGAAAGGTTTCACAAGATTACTATCTTCTTCTACTCAGCAGAGCCTCACAAAGAGGCACTTTCCAACGTGATGGATGGGGTCTGCAGGTGGCTTTGTCCCTGGTATGCCTCGTTGTGTGAAGGAAGCTGGAGTTTGGCCGTTAGCAAGACTCGTAGTACTGTTATGCTGAAGGTGTTTTAGCAGTGGAGCTTAACTTTGCCAGCTGCCTGAGCTCTCACAAAGTCTGTCACTGCAGAACTGACCCGGTCTTATAGGCTGTTAGTTGGGAAGATCCTTGTAACCCCTACAAGTCTTGGAGGACGTGTAGGTCTTTCCTGTTGATGAATTTAGTGTAACGTATTGATTACACCAGCTGAAGATCAGAACAGAGTTTTTTCACTGACATTAGGAGAATGATTTAGATTATTATTAGCTGGTATTTGTGACCTAGTTTCTTGGGCACAGATTCTACTATTTACTGCCACTATCTGCTACATTTTTAAACAGAAAACATTCTCATTAAACTAAAATATTTTCTTTCCCCCTCTGGAAATCAGTACGATGTAGAATCTTTACAAAAGTGTGGCTTAAAGCAATGGGATCTGCTAGGTATTTTACTTAGTATACATATTTTAGGAGGCACCCTGGCTGCACTGAGGCCTGTGGCAAAACTTCCCTTGGCTTTGGAAGGACTAGGATTTCACTGCTTATTTTCTCTTTGCCCGTAACTTTTCGTTCCCGGCGAGTGCATATTACATCTTCAATGATTTCATTTCGACACGGCTTTTAGAAACCGTGACCTGCTTTTGTCCACGGTCAAGCCCTGTGTTGCTGCACCCCTGTGCTCTGAGACCTCATTCATAAACATCTCTCCGAGCACGGCTCTTTATCCCGTGTCCAGGGATGCGAGAGAATCCCAAACAATAGCGCGGCTGCGACAAAAGCAGCCATTGTGGAGGGGGCTCCGGGGCGGGGGCATGGAGGGGCCCAGGAGCCTCTGTCGGATGGGACCATTGTGCCCGTAATTGGATTTCTGCTGGCGGTGGCCAGGCGGTGGGAGCGGGAGTGGGACCTGCCGGGGCAGGCATGCCCGCCGCAGTAAACGTGGCAGTGATTGGAGGAAGCAAATGACTTTTAAAGCCCGTGTTGTTGAACGAGACCTAATACAGTCCAAATGCACCAGGTTGCAACTTTATTAGTGATTAGACACAGAGATAAGCCTCAGCACATTGCCTAATCTGCAGAGCCTAATTCCAGGCATTAAAGGCAGCGATGCTGGTGCAGACCAAGTGCCTGTTCGGTCTGAGTGAGCCAGGGCGACTGCGGACAATATGATAGGGAGTGTTTGGATATCCTGGGTCTAGGGCAGATCCTGATCGGCCTCTGCTGTGGGGGTGCTGGGACAGGGAGGCAGGCCCTGCAAGTGTGGAACTGGGGAGAGAGTCATGCAATTGTTGTCTTCAAACCCAGCATAACTTGTGTGATGGCAGATCAGAAGAGTATTCGCAGTGAGCAAGGATTGGTCCTTCTTGATGAAAATAAGGTGAAGGCTACAGCCCAAAGCAACTTGTCAAGTGGAATATTTAAGGGGGAAACAAACTCTTCCATATTTCCATTTTTCAATTAGAGGCTGTTCTTGGGTGCTCTGGTGGTATTGAGTTCTTCTTGTCTTCTTGCGGACAGGGTTCCCTTTCCTGCGGCCAAGGGTAAAGGCCCATGGTGATTGATCCATGCTGGATGTTTTAGACTGTGACTGAATCCTTCTAATGTGTCTGCATGAATGGTGGCGGAAAATGTTAGAGGTTGCAAGCAAAGATGAATCACCGTAGGCCAAGGGTTAAGACAGCACAGCAAGTAGGATGCTGTGGTATGCTCTGTTATTGGATTTCCTCCAAGGATTGCTCTTTGAGGAGCTTTGGCCTCACGGCGTGCTGCAGAGACGTGCTGCTTAGTGCCATCCTTTAAACATGATGTGGGACCCTCCAGCTGGTTTGCATACAGATCTTGGTCTGTTACAAATATATGCATTGAAATGTTTGGCAGATTCACTCTGCAAATCCAGACAAGCCCATGCAACCCTAACTTTTAAATCCATGGCTTGGAAATCTGCCTTCGAGAGCCACTGCAAAATTCCTTATCCTGGACTCTCTTGGGTGACGTCTGACTTGTCTTCAAACCCACCTAGACAGCTACACAAATACAATCTAAGAAACCAGCTTGCTAGTAGCCGTACCCTCTTAACTCTGTCGATCAGAGGAGCTCTTTTTGACCTTTGTTTGGGCAATCTCTGTAGTGACAGGGTGACCTTTTTTTTTTCCTTTGATCTTGTACAAAGATTTTGTTAAAGTTACTGCACCTCACTGTCTTTGCCCCTTGCCTCCAGGCAAAACCCATTTGGGATTCCCGCTTCTCTGGTTCTCTCTTAGCCCTTCCTAACTGAGTTTTGACTTGTATTTTGGAACACCTGGCTCTGTATTTAGGGGTGAAAAGGGGTGAGAAGCTTCATTTGCTGTAAGAGAAGAAGTATCACTGGGATAACATTTACCCTGAAGAGGTGGCAGGCCACAGGTATTTCCTAGGAGAAACCAAAACCTTGTCCTCGTGGTGTTAAATTCTCCAGTTTGTTAAGAGGGAATTTGGAGTTGTTACATTCTCCGATGGTCCATTCAGAACTGGGGAGTGACCTGGTGAAGGCCAAGCTATAGGTGAGACCTCGGTAGGTCCCAGGTCAGGGCCCCCGTCCCTGGGAGAGCCCCTTGCTGGGCTTCTCTATCAACTTCCCTGCAGCTTTGCTTTGTTTTCCCTTTTATCACCCAGCCAGGGCTTGTTGTCTGTCTGTCTTTTGCCTCCAGAGTTTTGGAGAGGAGCCACTGGATTCTCTGTCTGTTCTTTCTTTGCATTAACTAGTCCTCTCCTCTGGCTAAAGAGGTGTGAATCTGAAGAGGAAGTTTCTGTTGCTTTGAGCAAATCTGGGACTGGGCCTGATTTTGTGATGCCAAACTCTGTGAACGGCAAACAAAAACGCAAACTGTGTGTCTGGTGCCAGGTGGCATGTCCAGCGCCGTCTGGGCATCTTCCCTGCAGGAGTAACATCAGTATTATTCCGCCAACCTTGTGTTTCGTGCATCACCTTCCCTCAGGGCAGGATTAAACTTGGCTCTGGGGTTGTTTGGAGGAGGCGAAGCAGGAGCTGCGAGTGGGAAGAGGTTGTTCTGCCCACACCTCCGCTGCTTGTCTGCGGTGGGCAGTACGAGTGGAGGTTTCCAGGGCTGACCCAAGTTTTGGCTTTGCACATCTGCTGGTTTCATTTTCCGCTTGCACCTGGTGCAGCTGGAGCATGCTTTGCTCCACAGCAATGTTACTGCTGAAGAAGATGCCTCCTATGGCATACACTTCTGCGGGAGCTGGTTAGAGTAGGATTGGACCTAAAGCCTTAAGATAAGCCTAAAGCCTTCTGCAGCAGAAGAGGAGAACTCCTTGTTTGCTCTGTTGTCTTGGAAGGCGGTGGTGTGACTTCTTGCCACCTGCTTGCTTGGTGGTAGGACAGCACAAACAATAGGTCCGTGAGGTAACTTGTATTCGCCTTGTGAGAGAGCGTGCGTGTCTCGGGAGGAGGCTTACCGAGCAGCGTGCTCTTCGCCGTCTGCTGGCATCCCCTTCCTCGGAGTGGGCAGCGTTGCCGTCCTCTGCTGTGCAGCCCCGTACCCACCCGCGGCGGTGGGGGCTCCCGGGGCACGCTGAGGGGCCGGGGGGAAACTTTGTTCGCTAATCTCTAGACAGCGTGGCCTTAGTTAAATAAATCCATGCCTATAGGCAGCTTTCTGGGGCTCATTATAATACTAATTCAGTTGAATTCCTAATTAGAGACCAGTGGTTTTGTGTGGGTATTAGAAGTTGGTGTAACTTTCTTAGGGCGGAGGAATTGTCCACTGAAAGCTGCTTTGGGGACAGAGGCTGAAATGAGATCAGAATCTAAAAAAAGATGCTTGTAAAACAAAACAACTATTTTAAATGTGCATATAAAGCTGGTGTATTATTTCAGATCAGTCAGGGTGTGGAATTATTCTGTTTTTTTTTAGCTGACATTTTTGTGCACCATCAGCAAGAGAACTGTGTAGACACGTTCATAGATGAAGAGAGGTTTCCGCCTTGAAGTACAAGGAAGGATCATTTTCAAGCCCAAGTCCGGTGTTATTTCTTTGGGTTAGGTGAGAGGGCTGCTTCAGATAATTTGAATTAAGAGATAAATAAAGACAGTTTTCAAGAGAGAGACAGAATCCAAAGCAAGCCCCGCCTGATCCCTTGATATCTGTGAGGAAATCCCAGCAATATCCCTCTGTGACCATTCAAGGTTAGATGTATCCAGAAGAAGCAGAACCATGATTACAGCCTATGTATTTTAATTTTGTAAACTGGAAGGTGTAGGCTCTCCACACTCTGCACCACGTCCTGGTTTGGGCTGGTGATCTCTTCTGTTTATATTGCCTCTTCCGTTCAAAAGGGCTACGTTGCAAGGGTTTAGCTCAGGGAGTGTTTGTGCGTGTGTTATTGTGTCGATGTTGCACTCTGTCATTGCTCTAACGGACCTCTGGAGGAACGTGATACAACAGTTAATGCCGGCTATGCTGTTAAATAATAGCTCTTGCTGGAAGGAAGTGAAGAATAATTTATGTACAGGAAAACAGAGCAGGTATATGGAGAACAATCAAGACAGATGAGCTGTGATTTCATTAAAACAGTTGAGACAGCTCCTATAGCAAAAGGTTGCTTGGGCTCTGAGATGCCTGCCGGTGCCCTCCAGCATGCCACCGGCAGTGACGGCTCCGTCAGGATGGGTGGCCAGGGCCTGGGAGCTTGGCCACTTAGGAGGACACGATGGGGAACCAGCCAGACCCCGGGGGCTGTTCAGCCAGCGCTGAGCACCGGCAGACGCACGCGTCCGGCAGGCCAAATGCGATGGCCTTGCAGAGGCACTGCAAAAGTCCCACACTTGTCAGGGTTTCTCGAGGGAGAGGCTGTTCTCCCCTAAGTACGATTTTGGCGTGAGGGGCACTGCTGGAGCTTGTTTATCCCGGGAACGGACAATAGACTGTCACCCCCCTTTTGATTGTACTGATACACTCGTTCTCGTCTAAATAGATTTCTGCATTAGCGTACTTAATTACCTGCGGGACACTCTCAACTTCTGTTTGCATAGCCTTGCTTTCCTATCTAAATGTAAATAAATACTGATCGAGTAGATCAGGCTCCATCTGTGTTATGGGGCTGAGCAGGAGGCTGTGCCGTGGCTGTCCTCCTGTGAGCTCCTCAAATAAACAGAAACCTTCTCAACGGCTACCGGGAGAACTCCCCCACCGCTAATTCTGAAAGTAACCCATAAATCAAAGCCAAAATGTCAGCTTCTGGTTAATCCTTGCCTTTAGTCATAGACATGTGTTATTTAAGTGTAAATACGTTCACATGAGAAGTGGTATCCTATGTCTAAGCTGTTAGGAAGCGATCACTGTTTATCTTGTCAAAGAAACTTCTTGCACCTTCTGAGGGCTTCACCTGAAAATCCCCTGAGCCCCAGCCCCTGTCTCTGCATTTCATGCCTGCGGTGGGACCCCCCCAAAGCCTCTCGAGCAAGGACGACATGAAAGCAAAGAAATCCCAGTCGCATTCTTGTAGAGAAGCAGACCACCTGCGTGATGGGGCACCTGGGCACGTAGGTCAGCGGTGTATTTTGAGAAGGTGGATTACCTGTGGTGGGGCCGCAGTTTGTGTTCCCGTGCAGTGGGGGACCAGGTAATGCTATATCTGGTACCTCTGGCTATGGCCCCGCTATCGCTTTTCTACTAAAGTTCACATGGTATTTTTAAACCATGGGAAAACATTTTTTTCCCTTTGAAGAGCGTTGTTACTCACTTAAAGTCTCTCTCCTCCCTTGTTCCTTCGCTGAGTTCATCAGCCCTGGATCAGACTGTGGGGAGCCCACGGTTCCCCGGGCGGCATGGGCAGGGGTTGCCCACGGCCGGGGTGGGTGCGTGGGGCAGGGGGGGCTGGCATCGTGTCTCTGCTGGGTTGGACTCACATGGGTGTGCTGCTGGTCTATGTTTCTGGGGGCAGGGATGCGACAGACACATCTGAACTATTCTCAGATCAAATTAACCGACATTTTAGAAGAGGATTTTTGCAAATTCACAAATTACAGTTATGTCAAGAAAATACTAATTGCCTGCAATTTTCCCTCTACCCCTTCTCACCTCCCAACCTATCTGTGTTCCCTCACTGCATAATATTCCACCTCTCTGGAAATGTAGTCAGATGCCTGCATGTGTTTCAATGGAAATGTCATTACAGTAAAAATGCTTAGTTTCTTATGTACTGCCAGGTGTTATTGGCACAGGGGGGAAATCTGCACTTTAACAGATCCTTGGCTTAATAAAGAAGTGAAAATGATGCCTGGTATCTTAGAGTGTTGTTTTTTTTTAAAAAAAAAAAGCTATCCCTGCTCTCCTAGGAACAATGCAAATTCACTCTAAAGTACTTGCATTTCAATAGCACTGTCTTTTTTTTCTCAATACTGGGATGAGGGAGATCTGATAATGCAGTCCAGGGTGGAAAACCTTGAAAACTTGAGCTGTTAATATAAAACAACATACTGTGTTGCATTAAAAGACACACAAAGGTGTGGTGCTTTTCTTGGTTGGTTTTTCTTTCCTTGAGGCAAGAGCTATGTTTGGTCACGACAGAGTCGGAGTGAGGGGCAGGGGGGCAAATTCGTTGCTGGTGGAATTGCACCCACAATGAATGCATACTACCTGGCCACAGATTCTGTTATAGATGCTATAAATATAAGGTCTCCCCTAGAAGGTGATAAGTGATGGTAGGAAGCAACTTTTGAGAATAATGTAATATCTTTTTGAAGCTTTCTGCCTTTTTTCTGATGTCCTGGAAACAGTTTCTGCCAAACACCTCTCTAGTCCCAGGGAGGGTAAGGAAATCCCTGCCAGCAGCCTGGTGTGTGGCAGGCGTGCTGCCTGCCCTTATGCTAAAAACACACCCAAAAAACCCCAACAAAACTAGAGCTTGTGCCGCTTCAAACGAACAGCAGGGCCGCAGGGAAGGGTATGTCGAGAATCTGACCCCGGGAGAGCAAAGCCAAAAGGGCAGTGGCGGGAGCGGGGTTACGGCCATCCTGGCGCGGCAGCTTCCGAGCTGTTTATTCAGTTGGCTTTTAATTAAAAGCTGGGGCAGTTGCAGGCACATCGTTATTTATTTATTTGTGCCGGTAGAAGCTCTTTTCTTTAGGAAGGTTTATGTTTCTAAAAGGGTTATGGCTTGGGTGCTGGAGAGGCGTGGTTGGCTTTCTGAAGAAGAACTTGTGACATTGCTTGCTCTCTGAGGACCTCAGTTCCCTTGTGTTTCATGGGTTTGCTCCGGTAATAATCTCACAAGAATTAATTATCATAGAATCATTTAGGTTGGAAAAGACCTTTAAGATCATTGAGTCCAACTGTATATTAACACTGTCAAGTCCACCACTAAAGCATGTCCCTAAGCACCACATCTATACTCTTGAGTAGTGCCTCAACCAATTCTTTGGGCAGCCTGCTCCAGTGCTTGACAAGCCTTTTGGTGGAGACATTTTTCCTAATATCCAATCTAAACCTCCCCTGGTGCAACTTGAGGCCATTTCCTCACATCCTAATTAAGAGCATCTCGTTCTAATGGCAAGTAGATACCCAGAAAATGCTCTTGCCTGGTGAAGGAGTATTGGGTCATTTAGGTTGCTTGCGCTGGTGCAGACACCGGGTTGAAGCGCACCCTCTGCCATTTGTTCCCCAGCCTTGTTACTGCTGTTTCTGCTCCAGGCAGGTCAAAGGATCAATCCAGATATCTGCGTGATCCGGTTAGATTGGGGCTTAAATGTACAGGCACTCCCAAAAATGTGATAAGCTGATACGTTTTTTTCAAAGCGATAGAGCACTGTTGATCCATTGATCCCAGAGGATTTGTAGATGTATTTTGCTTCTGTGCACCAAGGTCTGCCGTCTTGATGACATTCGAGACTTGATATTTCCATGAGGTTTTCAGCAAGAATGTTGAATTAAAATTCAACGGCATTCTGCTGTCTTTAATGATACCCAGGTGGAAAGTACAGGCAGGTAATTACATATAAATTTCATGGGTTTGTTTTTCTGAAAGAGACAACACTCTTCATATATACTAGGATGAATGGCATGGAACAATCTTGCATTGAGTATGCCTTAATTAATACAAATGTTAACTACTCTTACAAAGAAGTCACGTTTAAATGTCATACACTTGTTATTCATTGCCTGTGAGTAATTTTTCTTGCTTGCATATGTGTGAATGAAGTGTATGTTTTGAAGTTGTGAAGTATCCAAGGTCATAACTAAAAATAGTCAGTGTGCGTTGTTTGTTTGCCATCAAGAGTTAGAAGAAACTCTTGATCGCAGACGGATTCTTGCTGTGTGGTGTTCCAAGGAGAGAGAAGTGCTCTGAAGTTTTCGCGTGATGCTATGGGACCTTCCTGATTGCTGGAGTTTGTAGGTTAGGGCAGAATTTTTACTTTTCATTCCAAATTTCCTTGTTCGTACAGTCTGCAGGGAAACCATCACTGCACGGGTGTCCTTCCCAGGTGAAGAGCCCTGAATATGCCAGTTTAAAAAGGGTGGAAGACAAGCGGGGTCCTTCTGTTTTCTTTCCCTTTGTATCCGCCAGTGTATTTATCCCACTGCAAAATGGTCAGCAGAGAAATGGTTGCCAGCCTTTGCATTTAAATAGCCCTCATATGGAATAAGCAGTAGCAGTTTGCACCCTGCCAGGGCTGTGTTCGCTTGAACTTTTGTTTCCTGGTAGTGTTGCTCATTGTAGGCAGCACCAGTGTCACCGCAGCCGGAGGAGCCTGCTCCGCTGCAGGCTGACGGGCCTTCAGCTGCTGCCTTGGTGGAGCTCGCCAAGGGCAGAGCAGGCAGGGCAGCCTGCCTGAAGGCCCAGATTGCTCCAGCCCGTCACCGCTGGTGGGGACACTTGGAAAGAGCCTTTGTTGGGGATGCTTGGAAGAGCTTTTGTTGGGGATGCTTGGGAAAGTCCTGGGTGGGGATGCTCAAGAAAGTCCTCGTGCAATCAATCCTTGAAGCTGCTTGTTTGGAATGGGTGTTGATTTTTCTTCATTCAGGTATACCTCAGTCACAGATTTTGCTATTCTAGGAGGTGGAAAATGAGGTTTTCCTGCAGTGGAGGAGGTGGAAAGGGAAGCTTTTGTAGGAAATCACAAGTGCCAAGATGCTGCTTTCCAGTTGTGCTTTAAAGGCTTAATGCTGCTGCTGAGACGACTGGTTCATGGAAACGCTCCTGGGGCTATAATTCTCTTAGAGCAGCCATCTCCTAGGCTTTCTCATGGGACTGTGTAAGCACCTGCAGGAAAAGGAAGCTCACTCTGCTACAGAGCTCATCCAGCACAGAAAGGGAGTCCGGTCTGCAGTGGTTGGACCTACAAAGCCCCTCATTGCTGCAAGCTGAGCTGAGTTGACTCTTATCTGAGCTGCGTTTCCATGTCCTCCGTGGCCTGGCCATTGAAGCTGTGCTGGAGGAGCTCGGGGTGTGGGGACTGAATAAGCTCTGTCAGAGTTGGAAGCTGGAAGTGATGCTCTGCATCCAGGCATGCTACAGAGAAAAAGTGTCAGATCTTGGCATCTCCTTTAAAACTTTTTGTATCCATTTACACCTCTTCACCACAGTGGAGCCCTTTCTGATTTTATTCTCTTTGTGGAAGAAACTGGGACAGGGTGAGGGAGAACGGGTGAGGAATGGCGGCGTGTGGAGGACTTTGCCTGGGGTTTAAAGTATGCCCAGCTCATGCACCATTCAACAACCGAAGCCCTGACCGGCTTCGTGGCATTGGAGGAAGGCTGCCAGTAACAAATGGACCCAGGGCCTTGTTTGGGAGCAGAACTGCTCCCCAAAACAGCCTGGGCTGGGGGCAGACTGCCACAGGGACCTGGCTAGTGTCCTTCCCCTTGCCTGGCCCTCTGTGTCCTCTGATGCTTGGTGCTGGGACCTGGAAAGAGGACTCTGATTATTTTATTGCTGGATTTAGGGCTGCTTCTGGAGCTGTCTTGAGGAATGTGGCTTTGGGGAGAGTTAGCCTGTGCTTTTATTAGGCAATCTCTGCTTTGAGCAATAAAAAGCTTTAATTCTGCTGCACTGAGGGTCTTGCAAGGCAGACATCAGAGCTGGGAAAACAGATACTTGCGTCAAAGGATCCATCCTGGGCTGCTCCATTTCTTGGCGCTAGGTAGGAAAGAAGAATTTTTGGCTGGTGTTTCTTATCCCTTCCCATAACATGGTCCTGGGTGACAACAGAAGGAAAAATATTCAAGACTTTTCTCCCCTGTAATGAAAGACATGAAGGGTGATCCCCCAGACTGTCCATAAACTCCAAGCTTGTCAGAGATGCTTTGGCAGATTCCCTTGCCAGCCTTGGCTCCTGCTCTGGAACACCTCTGCCTTTTATCTAGTCTCTGCTAAAGCCTCCTAAGTGAGAAGGGATGTTTTTGTTTTCTCCATTCCTCCTCATGCTTTCCGGGAGGCTGTAAGTATTTAATAAAAGCACAGAGCTCCCATTTTAGGCAGCAGTACACTTGTTAGCTGCTTGAGTTGGGTTCCCTGTCTTCCTCCAGGTTTTGTGCAGGACTGATCCCGCTGGCAGCAATAAATGATAGCAGGTCCCCATTTTGCAGATGAAAGCATTTAAATGGTCCCTGCTTGGAGGGAGCAAGGCAGCCCTGGGGGTTATCCGCAGGATTTCCAGTGGCTGCATTGAAGTCTTTAGTAGCAGGGTCCTGTCTGCAGAGGTCAATGTATATCAGGGATGGCCCTCAAGCTCTGAATTTCCATCCCATGGGCTGGGATCATGAGCCAATCACCCCTTAAAGCTGCCAAAATGTGCCCATGACCTGGTCTGGGATGGACGGATGGATGGGCTTTAGCACTTGCAGGACTCCAAAGTTGTGTTTGCGGGGCCAAACTGGAGCTGCTCCCGCCGCCTGAGCCTTCCCCCTGAGCCAAGCTGGCAAAACGGGTTCAAACAGGCTGCTGCTGCTAATCTGCTTAATGTCTCCGCACGTCATGATGGCGCATCGTCTGCTGCTGCTGGTGGGAAACGGGGCTTTGTCAGCGCTGGTTTCAAGTGCCTGGTCCCCCTGCTGAAATGGATACAATTTAAGTCACAGCGCTAACCGGGTTCATTAAAAATTGGGTGCATTTATTTAGTTTTGATGGTTTTTTAACTAAAAGTAAGTCATTATGCCCTCAGAAAGGTTGAACTGGAACAAAAGCCCCCACTCCTCAGCCTTTAGCTTTGGCTCATTTGATGCCTTTGGGTTTCTTGTTGCGGTGCGTGCCTGCGGCGCGTTACAAGGGTTCGTCTCTGAAAGGAGAGCCGGGAGCGAGTGCAACGCTGGGAAGGAGGAGGAGCGCTTGGTGCTAGACCTGCTGTGTTCTCACATGTGTGCCAGGGCTGGGGGGTGGAGAAATAGGAGCCTCCCAGGGTGTGTCCGGGTGTGCTGCCACGGCACCATGTTCCCGGCTCTGTGGGCTTGGTGCCTGCCTCTTGTGTTTGTTTGCAGTAACCCATGTAGTTACTCCTGGCTCAGGCGTAGTTTTAGCGGCAGGGACATGCCGTGCATCACTGCAGCTTGTTCTCGGTGGGAAGAGAGTGGCGGTGAACGCACGCGTGTGCTGGCGTGACTGCATCAGAGCAGGGAGGGAGGGGGCTGTTTCTTCCTCGGTTGCACCGGCGTTGTTGTGGTGATGCAGCTTATGGGTGTACAGGCAAGACTTTGGGCAGAACGGTGACGTTTTTGGAGCTGGCTGGCCCAGTGGAAGAAGTTGTGTTCTCTGCAGGGTGGGACCAGTGGTTGCTGGTTAGTGGCTCCCCTGATCTGCCAGTGGAGTGGGTCCCTAATAAAGCGGAATCAGCCGTGCTTACAGGTTGCCTGGATGATTAATTCTTTGGCTAACTCGACCGGAGCCAAGCAATCAAACTGCAGGGGCAAATGAGGCTGTATTTTGATGTGAAGGGAAGAACAACTATATTGTGATTTTGCTTGTTTAAGTAAGTATGTTTGAACTGAAAGTAAAGCATAAAACAGCAGCAAAAGAAGGCAGAGAAGCAGCAAGCAGTGAAGATGTGGAGGAGGAGGAACATCAGCAAATGAATTTAGAAGATAGGAAAGTGTGGACAGGATCAAAGAAAATAAATGCAAGGCAAAGGCATGGTCAGACGTAGCTGCCGTTGAGCACAGGGTGTGCAGACCCTCTCGCAGCCCTGCCTGCGGGTGCGCTGCGGGATCCGGCTGCCTTGGAGGGAGCGGATGGCCTCCCGGGTCAGGGTCAGGGCTCCGAACTCCCCGTGCATCAGCAGGGATTTTGTCTGAGCAAGGACTGCTTGCTGGGTACTAAGAAAGAGAGCAGCGATACAGTTGCCATCTCTTTTGCGAAAGAGTAGAGACTTCAGTGGATTTTGCTTTTTTTGCCTGCATTTGAAAAAAATGGTGATGAGAAGCCTTTTCTGAAGCTTCTTGGTCTTTTCAAAGCCTACGGAAGATTTCTTTTTGCATGTTCCACCTATGTGAAAAGATGTGGGAAGGTAGGGAGTCATCCGCAGCACTCATCAGTATGTACGAGCTCCTCATACAATAGCTGATGAGATTGCTCTCAGTCAGTGATTTATATGAGGGTGGCTGCTAGCATCAGGCTTATGAATTGCTCTGGGAATTGAATGAAGTTTACATTTTTTAGGAAACGGCTCTCCAAGCCTTACTAAGCAGTATTTTATTGTTCAGAACCAAAGAATGTCCAACACCCTTTTCCGAGGGCAGTGTTTCAGCGTATCGCATCCTTATTTGTCGATGATGTTCTGCTTTGATGCAGCTGTCCCACCATGGGGCGAGAATCTCCAGTGTGAAAGCCCTGGGGCCTTAAAAGAGAAATCTGTTGTAATAAAACTATATTGCTTTCACTCAAATGTGGAACCCAAAGCAAACTTTTACTTCTTAACAGCCATTTAGAACAAGGTTTACTATGATCTGGGAAAAATTTTTTTCTTTTTTTCTTTTTCTTTTCTTTTCTTTTCTTTTCTTTTCTTTTCTTTTCTTTTCTTTTCTTTTCTTTTCTTTTCTTTTCTTTTCTTTTCTTTTCTTTTCTTTTCTTTTCTTTTCTTTTCTTTTCTTTTCTT
>Ga0065711_1030556_pt1 | contig 32156 bp, 16 predicted proteins | sample Hoacrofraction12_FD_59098 | JGI IMG/M metagenome (GOLD analysis project Ga0065711, IMG submission 59098) | Hoatzin crop microbial communities from Cojedes, Venezuela - Epithelial fraction 12 v2 (version 2) | ecosystem: Host-associated > Birds > Digestive system > Esophagus > Crop | place... | reverse complement strand
TTTTTTTTTTTTTTTTTTGGCTTTCTGGATCTCACTCATTGTGATGTTGTGCTGCTGGTCCTCTGCTGAAAGGATTTGTACTGCCTGGATTTGCCTCATGATTTGTTTTCTGTTACTCCCTCCCACTCTCCCACCATGCATTAGCACGTGCTAATTTGGGATTTCCATCTACTACGTGAATAGTTCATCGAGACGGTTCGACTGTCAGCGTGCTTTCAGACATGTCAAAGCCTGCTCCTTAAACTAGTTATCAGTCACTGCTGTGCTAACTCTGCTTCCAGATCAATGACATGGAAGTAGCCAACCAGCGATGGCTATGTAGAGTGGTCATCGGGATAGATATACTACTTATTTATAAAAGAATTACACTGCTGTATCAACAGCATGTTAATCAGTTTAGACATGTGATTTTATTACCTACATTTCTTCTTTTTTTTATTTTCTCCCTGGTGTTTGTTTTAGTTTCTTGCTGACTGGTTTCACATTATTGATATTTTCATGAATGTTCACTAGAATTTATTCTTGCCTTTTAATTTCTTTTTTTTTTTTTTTGCATATACTTTACAAACGCATGTTAGGCTATTGAGTTTTACTGGAATAGGTGCTTGTAGAAAAAGATGACACAAATTCATGTCCAGCAACAGCTTTTAGCAGAAATATGTTCACAAAATTTACTCCCCTGCACATGGGAAGAAAAATATGATTCCATGTGTCTGATTCAGCCATGCCTAGCAAAGCAAAGTAGATCACATCCTAGATTTGGAATGTCAAATCGCAGGAAACAAAAATAATGAGAAATACCACTGAATAGGCAATAAGCTTGTAAAAATTACAGGATGCAGACAAGAAGTGTGAACTTCGTGAAATGCCTTATCTGTTCCAAGTTGTTCACTCAGGTCTGTTTGCAAGAGGCTGGTGGTGCGTGCGTTGTGGATTAGCAGGCTTAAGAGGCTCCAGTCTCTCTGGAGGCCCGTTATCTCCTGCAGGCAGCTCTCTGTCTGCTTTGTGTACCTGCATGAAACTCATCTGCTGTATGGTGCGACCATATTAAAAAAGGTGCCAGTGGAGGAGGAGACAAACACTGACTTTACAGCTACAAGGGGCAAAATGGAAAGCAAATCAGAAAATGGGAATTGAGGACCAAGCAGGGTAGAGGAGATGGGTACGCCCTTCTGTTTGCAGCTTGGCTGCGTAGCCATTGAAACCGTGATGATCTGCATTGCTTTGCATATTCCCTTGTTGTGCTACATCTGCAGAACTGTAGGGGCAGCAGTGGGAAACCCTGCATTGCTCCTGGCTTGTAAGTAAATACTGGGTTCGAACCGTTAGCATTTTTGACCTATTCTTGGATATTTGTTTCCTTGAAACCAGTAAATGGCTCTGAAATAAAACTGTTTTGACTTCTCCAAGCTGTGAGCACTGAACAGGTTAAAAAGGGAAACAAGCTAAAAGCTCTGTTTCCTTTGCCTGAAAATCCACTGATGCGGGATGAAATTAAAGGCTATAAATAGCTCCTGTCCCTTCAGCTTTATCATGCAAGCTTTGGCTGTGCGCAAGGATTAGAAGACGACAGAATGGATTTCTGTGTGGCGTCAACAAGAGTCAAGGATTATGCCCACTGTGCACATTGTATTGTTCATTTCTCATGGGCCGTTGCAGGGAAATGAAATCTCTTCTGATGCTCAAGGTGCAGGGAGCAGAGTCGGCTTTGAGCAGGACACGTGCATTGCAAAGCAATTTAACGCAGTAGCACTTAACTTCCCCTGGGTCTGCAACATCAAGCCCTGGCTTCATTTTCGTACAGGCAGACAACTGAACCCAGATCATAGCAGCAGGGGCTAGGGCTTTCCAGACTTTGAGCTGGAGCTAGTATCAGTGACGTTCATTGCTGCTGAACACATTTTGAACATGAGTTGTATGTTTGTTCCTTGTGTCACCACTGCTTCACTCGGTTCCCTTCTCTTGTGCAAATCCTGTGTTGCACGAGTACTGCACTGGAGTGACTAGTGTCGGGTCGCAGGTGGCTTTCGCAGGGTTAACTGCACATAGACCCTTGTGTTATGTGTAAGGCACTTGAAGAAAGGATGCAATTTCTTTACTTAGAGGAGCATTCAAGGTTGCAATGACTGTATCAGTGTGAAAGGTTACTGCGTCTTTTCTCTCTTCTCCACTTGCCTTTTCCGCCCATGCATCGTGTGTGTAATTATAAGACATTTGTTTCAAGGAGGAGGGTTATAGTAAATTTCTCTTCATTATTTACAAAGAAAAGAAGTGTTGAGCAACAGTATTTATCCAAAAGGTGGACAGATAAATAAACAAATAAATAGCTCCTTTTTGGAGCAGTTTACAAAACTTTTGCTTTTTCAGATTCCTGTCCTATGAGATGCAGAAGCCCACTTGCTTGCAACTCCTGTACGTTTAGATGAGGTTTGATTGTGCAAAGCATCTTTCAGAATTGGATCCTCAGCTGCATATGTATTTAGAGCTAATTACAAGTACTGTTAATATCTCTGTGTTATATACAGTAATTTCAGTGGAGAGAAGGGCAAGAAAGGAGTAACTTTGGTCTGCCACCTGATTACTTTATGAATAATAGCTGATGTCTTTGCGTGGAACATTTAAATAAGAAAATAGCAGTAGTAATTGTTAGTAGCTGATAACAAGATTTTTATCTACGTGTTATTTTTTCCATATCATAAATACATCTTAGTACAACTTTGTTGTGGCAACACTGTAATTCTTCCACTAAAATGTCAGCAAGTCAGCATTATGGCAGCATGAGAACTTGTCCCAGTACTCAAGCCTCCCCCAACAACCTCCTTGAGAAGAAAAATGGTTGAGGATGCAGAACTTCCAGTAGTCATAGAAAGTAGACAAAAACTTTCTTTAGATCGAATAAAGCAATATTGTTTTTAAGTCTTGCGGATACGTCTAGTATTACAATGTGCATGTTTGAATTGCTGCTTCTAACAGCTAAGAGCAAGAAAGATTGGTCCTTTTTTTCTGACCTTGTAGCCCTGTTGATCCCATCTGCTGATTTGATGGAAACCATATTTCCATCTCCTACTGTAGCACTGTAGAAGGAAAAATCCTATACTTTGAAGCCTAAACAGATGTGTGCTGAAGTGTGATTTTTTTTTTTTAGCCCCCCCCCTTTTGAAAACATCAGTACATCATGGTGTTGGGACTTCCCTCAGTGGGACAGTGGATGTGAGTCTGATTAAGAGAGGACTCACTGAGTCGTAGATCTCAAGGTCATTCAGTCAATTCCCCAATGGTTTTTTTTCAGCACATCCATTGTAGGCACATCCAGTTAGAAGTGCGTATCAGTAATTGCTTATAAAACATTAAAATAAAGAACAAACAGGAAAACAAAGAATGCAGAATTCAGGTTGTATATCTGAGAAGAGCTGGATAAGCTACTGATCTCTGCCTTGAATAAATGAAAGAAGTTAGAGGCTTTTGCTATTTTGTTCATTTGTTCACATTTAATGTCATCAAAGACCACTAAAATAAAAAGCCTTTATTTGGACTCCCTAGTTACTATGAAGGAGTTGGAAAGGCTGCTGGATGCAGCTATTCCTTACAGTTGGGCGGTGTTCCCTGTGCTGTCGCCCTTGAAACTTGAATCTTACTAGGGTCCTGCTGACCTGCTCTCTCTGATACAGCTTCTTATTGCAATGCAGAGTAATCAAAATAGTAATCTGGCGAACAGCTCCAGCGCAACATCTGCTTGCCTCATTGGGGCCCTGCTCAAAGAGACTCCAGTGCTGCAGGTTCGACTCTCATTTGGTTCTGTCAAGGATGGCCACTATTAAACAGCTCGTTTGCCAGCTATCAAACTTGCCTGCAGTTTGTACTTTGGAAGTTCTGCTGATTAGACCTTTGTGAACATTTTTGTTGTGATATATTTATTAATTACTTTTCCCCATGGGTGAGCTAAACAACATTTTTTCTCCGGCCACTATGGCAAAGGAAATTTTATTTCTCCTCTCCAAAAGTTACTGCAAATATCCTAAGGGTGACACGCCATGTACTGACTGCAATAGAAAAGTAAGAACTATGTTGTCACGTGTAGACAGGAGAGGTAGGAGGACAGGTATGATTTATTCCATTAGTGCTGAATTCTACCTGTTTCATCTTTCCATATAATGTAATGCTGTAAACCAGGAGTCCTAATGGAGTATAGTAGTAAGTGCTTTTGGTGGGGCATGTAAGAATATCAATTAAACATACACTTGAAACCATCCATTGGGAAAGTAAGTTTAATAGCTGCCATTATACCGTGTTAGCCTCCTTTACCACTCCTTGCCCTCACCTCTTTTCTGGGCTTCTCTTCCAAGCTCCATCTCCTCACTCCATATTAAATGGCCGTTCTCCAAAAAGATCCTTCAAGAACTTGCTGTTTGGGGCCCAATTCTGCATCAGTCTAGAAATTAGCTAGCCCGTACTTCAGTTGGTGTAGATCACTAGTACCCCATTGACTTCAGTGAACAGGAGCAGACTCAAATCATTTGAATTATTTTACTGCTGGAAGATAAGGCAGTGACTGTAAGCATGACCACTCCCCGTGGAGTGGATGCGCAGTGGTGAGGGCTCTGTGGAGCCCAGAACTCAGTGCGTATCGTACCATTCTGCGTATCTCTGATGTAAGGATGTGTTCCTGAACAGACAGATGGTATCGCCCACCAGGGGACTATCAGGTCCTCCCCTGTGGAAGTAAAAATCTGCGTTCAGCAGTTTCTGAAAAGAGGCAGGAAATAGTACAGCCAAACTCCTGAAGAGACTAGCCAGCTGCTGCCTTGCCATTTTTGACCCTGTCCTTGACATAGCTCTTTGTGAAACAAGGAGTGCAAAATGGCATCATCTCTCCCCAGTGAAACCTTAAAATGTGTAGGATTTGGGCAAAGCAGTCGGAACCATTACTATTCCTAGACATCCATCCAGTCAGACGAGCAGATGGAAGAGCACAAACCGTTCTCAGAGAGAGCAGGAAATGTGGACCAATGCCTATAGCTTGATTTCTATGCCAGAAAAACAGTGTGAAATCCGCAAGAGTAGGGGACCCAGTAGACAAAGCCACCAAATAATGCTCAGTATAGTATGTGGTAGAGGAGAAGACCTAAAATACCTTGACTTTCAATATAATTATATAATGTTTCTCATCTGAAAAATCTTTGCTTTTTGAAAGCAAATAGACAATGTAAGCAACCTCAGTGTTTGCAGTTACTGAAGTTAGAAGTCTTTGCTAGGCTCGTTACATTTGGAGATACTAAGAGAACAGAAAAGGGGAAAGAACCCTTTGTGTGATAACTAACTGTACTGTTAACAAGCTCTGCTGTACAAGATGGAATGGAAGAAAGGAAGAGTGAGGAAAGGAGATGAAAGATGCAGGATAGGTGGAGGCTATGGGATGGATTAACTATTGCCAGATGTCAGGTATTTGTGGAATAGTAGTTATTGCATGGCTTGAATAAGATATCATTGAGGAAGAATATGTCAATCTAGATGAATGAAGATACAGCTGGAGGGAAAAAAAAACACCAAACCAACAAACAAGGAGACATGCTGTTGCAAAAGGCAAGTATGATCATAACTCAAACCACTACTTCCTCACAGCACTGACCACTGTCTTTACAAGGTTCTCTGGAGAGTCTGACGTGCACTGCGAAGATTTGAAGTTCTTGTTCCAGATGGATCATGCAGATTCTAAAAGTAGTAATCAAGAACTTCAGTGTGTCAGCCATATTATGCTGTGTGAGCATTGCCTGAGCACAGTCAATTGAGAAGAACATACATTGTGAGAAGCAAATCAAAAGAGCTCACTGAAGGTGTGGAATATCTTTCACCACAGGGTTGTTTTCTAGACATGCTGTAATCCAGAACACTGTCTGCTTGCTATACCAGATTGGAGCATCTGAACCTGTCGCTGGCTGGTCTTTCCACAGGAAGCAAACAAGAAGGCAAGGTAATGTTAGAAAGGGACCGTGTTAGATCATGTAATGTGGCTGTTAGTGAGACCATTGACAGAACTGTGGAACTACCTCCAGTAAAGTAGGGTAAAAATGTCCATCAACAATGTTTCTGAAAATTTCAAACTAACCAAAAAAAACCTGGGCAAATAATGTTAAAGGTGTTCCACTTCGCCTGTGTAGAGCTGACGTGCTGATAATTCTCCATAACCAAAACTTGACTGTAGGGTGGAGAAAAATTTTCGATAGATTTGTTTACCAGCGAGCCAGTAAGCAAAAGCATTCAAGATATTTACATGTCAACCTGACACAAACTGATCACAGCATGACATAACTTGATCATAACCTGCAAGTGCCTGAAATGAGCATTGCCAAAGATACATCAGAAACTAAGTTTTAGACTAGGGAAAGGCTGGGGCATTTTCTTAAAGCAATGGAATATGCTGGTCAGCACTGAACATTGTAGCCTAGAGAACTGACCTCTAGATGAGTAGTTTTCATCTTTCAACTCAGTCCTTTTTTTTAAACACCACTTAAAAATACTTGTCCAAGAGTTAAAGCTTTTAATCATTCTTCTTGTGTTCTATCAAATCAAAGCCTTTTCCAGGCTGTTTTAAAAAGGTATTAGTATGTTTACCCAATATTTGTGATTGTTGTGCAAGCTTTGAAGTGGGGAACAGTGGAAATGTTAATAGATAGTGGGGAAGGTTACTTAGTGATTTTGTTATAGAGGGTGTCCTCTGCTGAGACTCCTTAAATCAGTCATTCATAATGTATACATGTGCTTCTGAGAGCAGCAGCGTCCCACCGTGAGACTGTGTTTTCCCTCTCTCTGATAGAAGGAAGATCCTAGGCAGGAGTACAGTCTCGTAACTCCCATTAGAGCTGTACTTCAGTTTTTAAGCTGATGTTTTAAGGAGCTGCACCTCTTCATCTCAGAACAGAAGCTGATCAGCACTCACAAAGAGGGTAAAAGACCAAAATGTTTTTTCTAAAGCGCGTCAAGCCCTGCGCACAGCTTCTTTATTCATACGGGGGATCTAGATTCTTTCACAAAGTTACCATTAGGGTTAAGTTCTTCCTAGGCACATAGACAATATCTAGCTTGGTTCTCTTCCATAGTAAATAATTTATACCTCCTGCTTCCTCCTTTTGTACACCATGTCGTGAGAGGTAAAGCCACCCTGAGACTAGATTTCATAAGGTTCCTTGCATCATGACTTGTGCTTCTGAAAAAGATTACCCACAGTGCAGGATTCCAGAGAGGTCTTTGAATTTACTTTTTGTTTCTTTGGTGGTTATCCTTTTGCTCCTTGGATCTGTGGTTACAGAGAAGGACATAGCATACATACTTCGTTCTCAGGCTTCACTGGCTGGTAGGAAGCAGATGCGAGCTGCACCAGTAGATGGGATGTGCACTCCCAGGTCTCCAGCAGATCTGTTTTGTGTTGTTTTTTTTTTAATTTGTTTTTGCTCTTATTCACAATATCTTAGACCTTTAATATAATATCTGTCACCTGTGGAAAACAGTGAGACTCAGCTGTCTGAATCACCTCATTCCTCTCATCTGTGAAAGAGTGAATAAGTATTATATTATGTTTATTATGAGCATGATTATACTAAAGATGGCAAGGCACTCCATTACCCTAGCAATGGCAGGGAGGAGTCCATGTTTATTAGAAGAACAGTATAAGATCAATATCATACCCTATTACACTGTTTCAGCCAACTACTACCTCAGTTCATAAGGTACTGGAACAATAGACTGTCACAGGAGAGTTAATGGATTGTTGACCTGTTATACGGTGACCTTCTACATTATTAAAAACATAATGTTTCCTGTATTTTGTGGGCTTTGCTGTTTGGGTGCAGAAAGCAGGTGACCTTTTGGGAAAAGAGCTTTTTTGTATGTGTCCAGAAGACATTTGTAGAAACAATGTAATATATTCTTATGCTCTCTTTTGCTTCTTCAGACAGTACATGTCTGCTTTATGTACAGTGTCTGTTGTGTTCTTTTTGTTTGATTGTGTTGGGGTTTTTTGCAAATAGCACATTGACCACGGAGTTTTTCTGTACCTGGAGATGAGGTCTCACCCACTTGAAGTTATTAAAGAGCCCATCGACTCATTTAATGAAAGAAGAGATTTTAGACCCAGTTTTATGGGCAGAATTCCAGGTTGGGAAATGATGATTTTTCCGTCTGTTAATATCTTCTCCCTATCTACTCCAATACCATGCCTTTCACCCTGTGTCTTAAGCAGTTTTGTATTATCGCCCCATTTTTAGTAAATAGGTGTCACATTTCACTGTAAAACACACTGCATTTCAATGATAGAAAAAAATAATCTAATACTCAGCTTTTGAGAAGTGCTTTGGGATCTGCTTAGATAGATCCCGTATAAATATGTTTTGTCTCTGTAGTGGTTTGCTTAACCACTGCTCCTTCAAATTAGAAAACGTGCCCTGTTTCCAAGAAGAGGTGCCAGGTATGACTTCAGGCTTACACATCCAACTGGGTTTGAGATCTTCGTTCACTGACTAAGAATTTATTTATGTAGGTTTTAAATATTGCTGTGTCTGTGCTCTGGGATTATAGATACTTCTATTAATTAGTTGCCAGTGGGCAGCCAAACAATATTCAGTATAAATCTGCTTGTTGTGTTTGCACGTTAAGAATCATTGCTGTGTCTGTGGATTATGAGCAATTTCATGCAAATACTCAGTATTCACAATCTGATCAGGTTGTGTAATTTTACTTGGACACTTAAATCACTTTATTCATTCTAGAGTGGGATTTATCTTGCCTAACTGAACACTTTAATGGAAGTCTAGTTTAAGGTACTTGTGTAGGCTCCCATGAATAAAGCGAAACATGGGAAGAATACTCACTACCAGGAGACTCTAGCAGTAAATGGAAAATAAATCAGGCAAAAAAGAGAATATTTTCTTCCACCCTCACATTTGTATTCTATCTTTTGATTATTGGAGGCTAGGGTATTACTTCAAGCAATGCTGTGTAAGATATTTTTAAACAGCAGTGAGATTTTTAATGTGATTGTGTTCCTTTAAAAATGTTTATGTCCCTTCACTTCCCTCCTTTAGATTTCTGCAAATAAAACCATTACTATAGTTCTTCTAGAGACAACACAAAAGAGTGAGGAACATGGAAGGGCAGAAATCAATTTCTTTCATTTGTGTGAATGTAAAGGCCATAGCACTATTTGGGTGCACAGCTCAAGACATGTTTCCTTTGCAAATGAACTGTGTAACTGGATGTATTGTTTTCCCACTTTGCCTGTAATTGTTTTGAGTTAAAGGGTGGGTGCAGCCCTGAAGAGCTGGAGAAAGAAACCTGCAGGTAGGAATGTCCAGAGGATGGATCTGTGTTCTTTTGCCTACAAGAGTGGATGATCAGAGAATAGCATACTGCTGTAGCAGTTCTGTTTACTGGTTTCTGTGCTGCACATCCACAGATGTCCGAAATGCTTAAATCTTAAAAGTTCAAGGCTTCCCTTTCGGTTTCCTGTCTCCATAATCTGTTCTGATCTTTTAGCTGGGGCAGAAACAGCAGTGCTCCTGTATTAAACCTATTTTGGACGGAGTGTTTAGCAGTTGCTGTCCTCTCTAAACTCATTAGTTCAGGTGAATAGCAAGCAGAGGGAGAAGGTGGCTTTGCTTGTGTTGCCATACTGCAATCTTTCTGTGCCACAGAGCCTGTATGAGGAAATAAGGGAAAGAGGCAGCTGTGTTAGCCTGTTGTCACTGCCATCGCTAATAGAACACGATGATTTCCATCTTTTTCCATCTGCCTATGGGGGGAGAGGCGCTGATACGGCCTTGGGATTGGTTACAATCTACTGAAATCACAAAGCAGATGGATATTGAGCAGATAAGCGTTAATCTGTCCTGGGAGAGGATTAATCGGGTGAAAGATGGCAATCTATGTGTGCGTGTGCATGTGAATGTGCGTGGCAGGGGGCGGGGGTGGGAATGGTGGGCAGCTGGTGCTGCTGTCATGTCTTTTGGTCCTGCTTTTGTCTTGCTTGTGTGACACGATGGCAAATAAGGTCTGTTTTGTACAAAAGTCTTATTTCTCTTATTTTCACTGAACTTTGACTTCAAAAGCTGGGGAGAATGTCTTACGTTTTTTAAACAAGCTAAGTCTTCTTTTTCAGCTCTTTTAACTTAATAGCTCAGCTTTTCTTTCTTCTCACTGCTGAAACAAATTCTGTGGCATTCGATTGTCCAATTTTTCTCTTTACTTTTAGCCAACATACTTGTTCTTCGTAGTTTGCAAGTGTGGTCTTTTCCTCAAAACACATTCAGTGGTTACATGATATTTGATTTAAATTGTTGTTCTGACGTCTACAGCATTTTATCTGAGAATCTCTAAAGGTTTTACAGGCATTAGTTAACTAATCCTCACAACATCCCAGAGAGGTTAGGTAAGCATTAGAGACCTGGTTTCTTCCCACCCCCCACCCTGAGCATTTGAGTACCTGTAGTTCCTGTTGCCTGAATATAGACTTACAGTGCTAAGCACTTCTGAAATTCAGACCTTATATCCATTATTGGTGGGTATGCTGTGACACAGAACAGTGGGATCAAAACTGAAGATAAAAGCATTATCAGTGACAGATGAAGATGGGAATAAACCAATGAATCCACCCTTTTCCTCCCCAATCTCCTTTTTTCACCACAAAATACAGTCCTTTTCTGATGCTGTGCATTGAATGCTAGTCTCTTGTTTCTCTCTGAAACACAGCTATGTCTATTTCTGTCTCCTAATTGTGGAGTTGTGGCTCCTTTTTCATCACATCCCTCTCTGTCTCCCTCCTAATGTGCTTTTCACTGTAGAAGAATATGCAGTGATGCCTGTGTCCTCTCACAGCTATCTTCTGACATGCATGTTCTTTTCACTGGCTTGGTTGCCAGCATCTATGAGAGATCTGGCAGCCTTGTATAAAGCTGGAAGATTATAAAACTACTGGGGTTAGGTTAGTGCGTAAAGGCAAATTCTGTCCTACTGTTCTGCCTTGGGGTTAGCTGCCAGTGTCTACACTGACTTCACCGGTGAATGGTTGAACAGCATGCCGTAGTTTATGTATGAGGTATAATTGCATGCTGCAGACAGATTTTCAGAGGGACCCTAACTCAGTGTCTTATTTTTATGTGCTCTGAACATTTATTTCCGTATGTAAATGAGTTCAATCACAAAGGCATATAAAAAGAGCCTTTTGTAGATTTAAAACTCAACCAATCTGTCTATTTCTATAGCAGTAGTATGATAAATGAACACTGTCTTCGGTAAATTGTGTAGGTATTTGGGGGCTTATTTCATTCATCAGGTCTGCACAGTAAAGATCCCTGAGGAACTAGAGCCAGGTATCTCTATAAAAAATTTGCTGGAGCAGACCGAGCAGTGTGCAGCATCTTTGATCTGTCTTGAATTTTATTCCTTCCTCCCTTGAAGATGAATATTCAAAACAATTTTTCCAAAGCAAAGTACAGAGGTTTTACTGTCACAAGCCTGGGGTGGGTGGCAGTTGTTACTGGCTCTGCGGCTAGGTGAGTGCTGAGGCTCGCTCTGCCACGTGCCCTGGAAAAGTCAGTGATGTCCCTGGAGTGTGGGAAACAGCAGCAGAATACTTCACACTGTAAACTGAATCAGAGTTGTCTTGTCCGATGTCGGCTGTCTCAGGCTTTCTTCTGTTCCTTCTAGAAGCTAGCCTGAAAAGTAAGCAGTATTTATTTTTTGTTTTGAGTATGAATTCAGGTCTCATTTAGTATTAACCACCAATATTTGGAGGAATTTGGTTGAAGGATTTTATTATGCCACATTTTTATAATAAACACTTTGCTGTGGCTAGGACAGGTGTGCTGATTATCTTTGTTCCATTTTACTGGGGAACTTGCCAAAGGCATGAGATAAGAGTCAGTCAGACAGTTCAGAACTAGGAATAAGATGAAGTTCTTATTTTTGTTTCTTATTGCAGTTATGATATTTTATCAATGGTACAAATTGATATGGAAGAATTTCCCTCTCACAAATGAAGACTGAATATCTTTTGAATTATGTAGCCTGTGGTCTTGACCGCAGTTTGCAGGCTTGTGATACAGGATGTTGGATGAGTATGAACTGAGTATGATATTAGAATGGTTCTTTCTGGCCTCAAATGTCTTACCTGAACAGCGAGAGGTCAGGGGACTTCAGACTGGAGATTCTGGTTTGAGTCATCCTGATAGTCTTTTTTCCACATGATGGGGCAGGGAATGCGTTCTTCTGTCTTTACTCTTCCTGTAATTTGCAATCCTTGACTGAGTTTCTATAAGTTATTTTATCCACCTTGTTTTGTGCTTCTGAATGTCCTGATGTTGTTTTACAAGTTTCCTATGGTCAAACAGTCTCCCAGAGTTTACCGTGGGGTAGAAAAAGAAAACCTTCTGAGACGTGAAGTTATTAAAGCCAAGGGGACACACTGGGAAAATAAATTACCACCAGCATGAACTGAAGTGGAAATATTTGTTAACTTGCTGACAGATGCAGATTTTTTTCTTTTCTAAGAAAAATTACACTCTTTAGTTTTTCTTCCATCCCTGTAATTTTTATGATTATTTTCTTTACTCTCCTTACTGTTTTATTCTGTATCCCTTCTATCACCTTTAGGAGGAACTTCTTCTGTCTCATTGTTACAATTTCCTTGGTTTGGAGTGCTTAAATAGTTATTTTGTAAAAGCCTACGTTTCTGACAGAGCAAGACTGGATTTTAGCATCAAAGATTGAATATATAATGTTCATCAAAGATCCATCTCATAAAAGACTGGATCCAGGGCTGCACTGGTCAAACAAAGAAGATAATTCTGCTGATTCCTGTGGCTGAAGATGAAATGCAAAATGGTGTTCTACTAATTTTCCTTTTAAATCATTCTTCACCTTCTTTTTCAGACCCAAAGTGAGGACTCTGTTCTTTTATCAAGACAAGGCTTGGCAGAGTCTGTTTCACGTAATAGAGTAAATTAAAAAATAAATCTGCATTGGGTTTTCCCTTTGTAATTTGTTCATAAGTTTGACAGTAAGACAAAATTTTTGTTCTGGGTGAGAATGTGTGAGTATATCCAGTGGTTAAGAGATGATCTTGATTCAAGTTCAGACTTTTTTCGTATAGCTTTAATAACACTCAGGACAGAGTTAAAGCAGGCAAAAATAGAATGAAGATTGGAAATGTGCATTTGCTTCCCCCAGCCTTTTTCTTTTTCCAGTGAAATTAAACTCTGAATGCTTCAATTAATCACTCAGTCTGCTGAAGTACAGCTGACTGCTGGTAATCAAGGTACCAGCTATATGATTTCTTGCTCTGTTGTAATTCTCTTCCCACAGTGGAAGTTGCTCTTAAATGTCAGGCGAGTAGAAATGAACCCTATGGAGGAAAGTGTTATATGTGGTTACATTGTACAGATTTAGTCTGGACTCTTTGGTTCTGTCATCTGCAGTGTCTTAGACAAGAGAAAGAAGGCTGCTTAATTAAATGTTTACATGACTTTATAAAAGTAGACACAGTTATGAATTAAGTTAGTGCTTCCCATTGTATTTTGAGGGGGTATATGTAGTGTACAAAAGTATCTAGGCACCATGGGTATGGGATTAGAACTCTCAGTGTACAAATAAATGTTCCACTTCATCTCATTTGAGAAAATTGGAGCCCTTTTTGCTGTGCTGGGATCAGTCAAGAAACAAATACAGATTCTGTCCCTATTTGCATGAAATGTTTTAATTACTTAACTTAGAGAGATGATCACACTGGGAAATACTTTATATGGTGTGCCAAATCCTTAGCAAATATAAATTGAAATAGCTCCATCTAATTCTCCAGCCAAGGATTAGAGCTGATTGAAAGACAGGAAATGACAATTAAAGAAACCCAACCAGCTGAAAATACCTACTTTGATTTAGTTCCGTTTGTTCTCAAAGTTTTTATTTTGTTTTTGTTTTGGTTTTATTTTTGATATTTTCTCTTATGCTCTGTGGCAGACTTGTCACTTTTTTTTTCTTTAGCTTTGCTTTTCTATTTTTGCTGGTATAACAAAGAATATGAAGGAACAGAGAATATCTCTGACCAAAATGATGAGAAGAACTCAACTTGGAGTTTTCTGTTCCATGAAAGTGGCAGATTCCTTTTAAAATGGTTTTTCTCAGTATGAATGCATTTTTTCCTGTAAACTTGCAAGCAAATCTGTTGAGTGAGAATGTTGCCAAAGTGTCTTAAGTACCTTTATAATTTTCCATTCTTTACAGTAATTTTTCTGGCCCTTCAGGTGGTGATATACTTCTTGATTCACACTTCACTCCTGTCCTGTATTGTCAGGATGGAGTGGAATGGGAAATTTGACACATGACTACTCTTAGGCCTAGGAGTCCTCTTTTTCCCTGAGGAGAGAGCAAAATCCTAACTTAACAAGATTTTACTTGAAGCAAGATACTTCCAGCCTGCTTTCCTGCTTCCCCCTTCATTTCTTAATGTAATTGTTTCTGGTTTTCTGCCTTCTCACTGTTAGAAATGTCATGTTGTTCAGTTATCAGCATGCTCATTTGGAGAAGTTTATTAAAGGCGACATAGAGTTCTGACATACTAGTGGCAGAAAAGTAAAATGAATTTCATGGCTCGTTTGGTAAAATGCTCCTTTTTGAACTGGTGGATTTAATGTGACTATTATCTGCTTAAGAAAATTGTTGCCCAAAAGATACAGAGTATTTTGTGTGAAAGTAGTGATTAATTAATATGGAGTGAGAAAGATGGTTCAACTGAGTAACCTTGCATGAGATGATTTAAAGCAAGTGGAAGTTTTCTTGTGCTACTAGAACCACACCACACTTTGTTGATTTGTATTTTGCGTAGTTGAACAGCATTCAGATGTGTGGTCCATCTTTAGTTTCACTGCCATACCTTGAATAGTTGGAAATGAAGGCCTTTCCTGCATATGTGACTTCTGCTTTGTCCGTGTACTGCATGTGCAGCAGCAGCGAGAGATCCCGGGTACATGCTGAAAAGCATGATTTAAGGGTGCTTGCTGTCAGTGCTTTCTAGGATGTTCATCTCAAGTCAAGCAGGAAATCTAGTAAACTGTAGCCAGCTTTTTTTCCAAACCAGAAATTCTCAGTTCAAAAAGTCCAAATCTTTTATTGCTTTACAGAAGTGAAAACTGAGGCTAAGAACTAATTTTATTTGCTTGAGAGCATCTACTAAAAATGTTGTTGCAAGGCGGGGGGTGAGGTCTAAATGCATAATGGATTAAAAAACATTGGAAGAATTGGTGGAATCTTTTTCAAAAGATGGATTCTTGTTTGAGGCCAGCCTGTTTTCCAGTATTTTGCCATAAATCTTGTTGTGGTGCATGAAGTTCACACCTGTAGGTTCACGAAAGAGTTTGGTGGTGCTTGGTACAATTCCACAGAATCACAGAATGTTAGAGGTTGGAAGGACCTCTGTGGGTCATCTAGTCCAACCTGCTGAAGAATGCTTCCATGGTGGTTCTCAAGCAGAAGTTTCTAATCTCTATCAGAAACCATTTCACCAAGTAACAGAAATCAGTGGTTATTAAATTCCTGTGAACTCTGGCCAGGGTTTTAGGAGAAAAGAGGAGTCAGAGTAAACAGTAGGAGAGACGTTATAAAGATACCTTGAGTTTCCCATGCTGACATTAGGCCATGATGGTTGAGACACACACAAATGAACAAAAGCCAGTCAGGATTCCAGCTTTATATTTCATTAAAATACAGATCTGTAATCTAAATACTGATACCTGTTGTGTAGAATGCCTCTACCCTATGCAAGCCTTGGATTTTAGGTGTCCTGCCAAAGTTCTATTTGGGTATTTATTGTGTGTTCTTAGGAAGGATTCAGTTTAGGTGGAGATGCAGATAATACCCATTCTTTAAGGCAAATCTTGCCTTAAGGCAGCGATTAGGGAGGTGCCAAGGAGGTAGAGGAGAAAAATTCTGCTGCTGTTGAGCTGGAGAGTGCAGCACTGTTGAGATTTCACTGCAAAGAAACATGGCTTTCGATGAGTGGTGTGCGAGGCCTGCACATGCTTGTGTGCGCGCCTGAACTCTTCAGTCAGGACTCGTTCCTCTGAGGATGCAACACAGTGAACTGTGGGGCGCGGAACTTTGTAGCTGTGAAGTTGTCTGTAACTGCCATGGCTGACTCAGTAGCTGCAGCTGTGAACTGCCCTGTTCCCAGCTGCCCAACAAGCAGAGGGATCATACTTAGTTCATGAAGAATTTGGAATGTGTTTGTGTGTTTTCAGGAATAAATGGCAACAAAATAATAGAACACTGATATTTTTCTGACACTATTTTATAGTTTAGTGTGAATTTTTCTTTTCATCTTTCGTTCTTGGAATTGCTGCAGTCCTGAATGTATTGAATTATAGTCCCCTGTTGTCAGGATTGGGAAAATGGTCCATGATGATTTGAGAGGTGCCTCTCAGTCCGTGAAATGACAGTTTGAAACCTCATGTTTTTGCACTGGCAGATGCTGGCATTTGCAAAAGTACAAATAATGATGTAGGAGGGAAAGAACAGGTTGCAAAACTTACTACGAATATTTTAGAAACGCATTTCTTTTAAATAAATGCTAAAAGATAAAATAAAGCAAATACTTAGCTTTGATATTTTGTATTTTGAAGACAGTTGCTATTTTTAGTATCTAGACTTGGAAAGTGATAAATAATCATGTTTTTCTGTAGCTAATGGCCACTGTTTCAGAGTTTTTGTTTAGGTTGAGATGAAGGGAGAAATAGTGATAGAACAGAGAAGTACAGATGAAAACAAACAATAAAGTTGCAAATTTCTGATATCCATTGATTTGGATAAGGAATGGTGAGAACATTTGTTTTATGTACAGAACATGAATTGGACGTTAACAGCCATTCTGCTGTACCAAAAAGCAGATAAAAAATGTAAAAACTGTCATAAGGAAAGTGCTCGGAGCACTAGAATGCTGGTATGTGTTCTGGCAATAGAAGCAGGCTATGCAGCTATGTACTGCACTGGCACAAGCTGTAAAATCAAATAAATAAATCTGTTCAATGTACACGCATGCTTACACACACTGGTATGCTTGTGTGAAAGGGAGCTGGGCAGAATAGCTGTGCAGGATGGTTCCTAGCTGAGCTACCTTTTCACTGTTGTTAAAAGTGTAGTCCCAGCCTGCCTATTGCTGTTTTTTATCTTTGTGTTATGTGCTGGAAGTTGAAAGACTGAAGAAGAGCAAAAGAAAATGTATTAAAATGTGTTGAGCTACAGTAACAGCAGCAGAGATGCTTCCTGGACCTTTTCCATTTTGGGAGACTAGCTGTTTCCAGGAACAAGTGTGGGGCCTGATCTAAGGCATATCAAATTACATGATTCTAAGACACAGTGGAGGGCTGTGTGTGCAAGATCTGTCATTGCACTGCCCAAGCAGTGGTGCATAAATGCAGGTATTTGCATGGGCTGTCTTCTGCATTTATAATTGACTGTTTTGGTTGAAAGGTTACTATTTCTTTTAGGAATTATTATTTCTAGTGTGCATAGTTAGAAAGGAATATATACTGGTCATATATACTGCTTTATCAGCTCTTTCTTCCCTCAGGTCGTACAACTTTTTCTTTTACTGCAACTGTTTACTGTTTTTTGAAGAGATAGGGCCAGCAAAGCTAATTTCTTTGGAAGTGAAGTCAGCTCAAGTGAAACCAAGCTGAAGGGGAGTGCTCATCTGCGTTACAGTCGGTTCATATGGTAGCAGTAGAAAAAGCTGAATGTCAGGGTTTATTGTAGGATTCAAATAGTTGCACTTTGTGTATTCCTGTCTGCAAGACAAACTCCTTCAAATCAAGTTATGCTTTTTGGGTGGTAAAGGTGGGAGATGATTTGAGGAGAGTATAGGTGTGAAAGATTGGTGACTTGCCTGAAGTGACCTAGAAACGTAATGGCAGAATCACGAGGAATGCAGATCCCATGAGACCCAGTCTGTGCTTAATATAATTTATTTTCATTGCTCAGAGTATACTCAAATAGCAAGTGGAGGAGGAAATACACTCTCTTATGTGGTCTCAGTTTGTAGTCTGACACATAGTGCACCGCATCTAGCAGTTGATGCTGTTATTTAACGTTTGATCCTTTTTCAGTACTTGTGCCCTTCCAAAATGTTTCAGCTTGGAAATAGATTTGGACTTGATCGTTTCACCTGCATCAGTACAAATCTGAAGATGTTCGGCCTGCATCTTGTCGTAGAATCATGGAATGGTTTGGGTTGGAAGGGACGTTACAAATCATCTAGTTCCAAGCCCTCTGCCATGGTCAGGGATGCCTTCCACTAGACCAGGTTGCTTAAAGCCCCATCCAACCTGGCCTTGAACCCTTCCGGGGAGGGAACAACAGCTCTGGGCAGCCTGTGCCAGTGCCTCAGCACCCTCAGAGTAAAGACTTTCTTTTTTGTATCTACCCTCTTTCAGTTTAAAGCCATTATCACTTGTCCTATCACTACATGCCCTTGTAAAAAGTCCCTCTTCAGCTTTCTTGTAGGCCCCCTTCAGGTACTGAAAGGCTGTCATAACATCTCCCTGCAGCCTTCTCTTCTCCATCTAAACAGCCCCAGGTCTCTCAGCCTTTCCTCCCAGGAGACATGTTCCAGCCCTCTGAACATTTTTGTGGCCCTCCTCTGGACCTGCTCCAACAGGTCCATGTCTTTCCTGTGCTTGTCCTTCTGTCATGGGTTTGAATGCTTTCCGTGCCTCCCAGTGTTGCTAGTCCAAATCCACCTCAGCCACTGTAATCTTAGCAGCCAACTTCAGAATAATGCAGTTACTTAGAAGAACTTAGCTGTAAGGAAGATTCAGTAAAAGAGAAAAGAGAATTGGTTCTGTTTTAACCAAAACCAGGACAGCTTCCCAAAAGACTTTTTCTGGGGTTTGGAGAGATGTTTACAGAAGACAAAAGAGCAAGGAATGCGAAGCATGTTGGTAGATGTTATGGCAGACATTGCATACCCAGGGCAGTGTTTCTGGAAGAGTCATTCAGCAATTCCAAGCCTCTTTAACAAAACAGAATTGACAATAATTAATAGTGTCCATGTCATCCGATTGCCTTGGAATCACTGAATCATTAGATTTTGACGCACCACTCTGTGAGATAGGAGGCCATTATCTGCATTACACAAAGAAGAAACTGAAAGACATAATAAATTAAGCAACTTGTTCAAAGTCACACAGAGAATCATTAACTGAAGAGCGCTTGAACCCAGGTGTCCTGAATCCTAATCCCATGTCTCATTCACTAAACCATCCTTCATAGCAGTTCATTGTCTCCTGTCATACAGGGCTTTGCCTTGGGGGTTTATGAGCTCTAGCCTTTTTGTAACTAAGCTATTCCAGTAAAAAGAATATTTTTCTTTGGTGAATCTGCTCTTTCAGTAATTAACTTTTTCTTTTGGGCATATGAAATATTTTTGACTTAGATCGATATATGTATGCAGGAGGATTATGAGAGGAATGCATGAACACATGTTAACATCAGCCCGTGGGAAATAAGTAAGTGCTCCACACCTTGCTGAGAGTGCCCTCACTATAATTCATCTCGTTGTTCCAATGAAGCAGACTAGCATGGGGTCGTATTAATAATTTAAACAGTCTTACCCCTCAGCCTTCTTCCTCTTTGACAGAAGGATTAGTACTTAGCAGTACACCATTGTTTTAGCTTTTGAAGACTTTAATTGGTGTTTCAAAGAGCATGACCTCATTCACTCACACATCATTTTTCGTTTGTTTCCTGTTCTCTTCATAAGTTGCCTAGAGTTCAGGTTTGCTTATTTTTCAGGATTTTTTCCCCAAAAAATATTTATAAGTAGTTTGGTGTACAAAGGAATTAGAAAATTTCTATGCTGTCATCTCCCCCATTATCCATTCAGGTCCAAAGCCAGTTGAAATACCTTAGAGCACTCCTGTAGGTTTGTGCAGAACTGAATTTCTTGACACCTACAGAAGGCAATGGTTAGAGTCACTTAGTCTTTACTTTGCTTCAGTCCTTTTTGGCACCCATGTTTCAATCCGTCTGCCCACCTTTCTGTGGCTTCATTGCAGCATCTGAAAGGGACCTTTGTTGTTACCCTCTTCCAGGCTTCTCTTTGAGCAGAAAAAAGGTGAAAATAATTCTGTGCAATATTATGATAAGAATAAAATATTTGAAAATCTCTTCCTAGTGGACAGAATAAAGCTTGAACAAAAACCTACAGGTTTGAAAACACAGAACCAAATTCAATTACATGAACTAATATCTTTTCATTTATTTCAGGCATGCCAGTAGTGGACCTATATCAATTTTAACTATGTAGCACTTTATACTCTACAAAATTAATTCAACATTAATGTCCTTACTGCATCTTGGAATCAAGTACCACGTGAATGAAAATTCAGTGATGCTAGTGGAGGTCTTTTTTTCTGATGTTTGCAGAGTAAAACAAGAGTTTAGACACTCTGGCCACTACTGTCCTGATTTCCAACTGTAACCCTAATTTTGAATTTATAGAAAAAATATTTTGATGCCTAAAAACTAGGATAAAAACACGTAAATGATTTTACATTAATTCTTTGCTTACTGTAAAAACTTAACAACAAGAACATGTACGGGTGTTAGGAAAATTTTTAGACTTTTCCATCATGAGATCATAATCTATTCCTAGCTTTAGCTGTCAGTATAAACTAGGTACCAAATAGTGCTCCAGCATTCAACTTATGATATACAAATTACATCTTTGTACCTTCAAAAATGAAACAATACTTCCAGTTTTCATACCCTGCTATACTGAACCTTAGTAGTGGGTGAAAGTATAAGCTAAATAAGAGCCTGATTATCCAAAATTAATGATCAGGTGTTAAAAAAAAATTGTAAATTTTTGAACATAAATTCAAATTGCTGTAGATGACCCAAATTTGTTATTCAAATCTGCTGATGTCGGCTCTCCACTTGCTACTTGGTATCGTGCGAAGGGAAAGAATCACTTCAGCTTTGTAGTTCTTACTTTACAAAAGCCCAGTGCTAGTGTAGTTGTTGCTACCTGAAAATTATTAACAAGCCATTCAGAGTCAAAATACCCACTTTTAATTTCTCTCTGCTGCCCTTTGGAAAGTTCAGCAGTAATGCCAGGTGAGCAGCCCCTGTGACCTGGAATCCTCAGCCCCAGAAGCTACGGAACTTTAGCTATGCTGGTACTTGGTTTACTGCCACAGCCCTGGAACAATGTGTCAGTTGAATCCTGGTGTTTTCCCTACCATGTAAGCACCGAGAGTTTGCAGTTCTGTCAGTTTTCAGCTGACAAAACTGGTTGATTTGTACCATAGCTTTCTGGGTTAGGAAGCAGTTTGCTCGAGCGTATGTGAAGCTGAATTACTGATTTGTGGGGTTTTTTTGCAGGGTGGGATTTGTTTTTTAATATTTATGCAAGTTACTGGATCAGTAAGTGGAAATCACCATAACCCAGTAAGTACTATTCTTGTGTGTATCTTGCTTACACAGGCAGGTTTAGGAATGAACCCCTGGGAAGCAGCCTTGGATTCCTTTCAAATAGTTGGATATTAAATGTGAGGAAGCCTGGAGTAATAACGTTAGCTCCATTCTTCCTCTGCTTACCAGCTCAGATCTTGCATATTCTCCCTCCTTTTCTCTTTGATGTCTCATTGTCTCAGGATTTCTTTCTCCCATCTCCCCATTTTACCACTGTTTTCCTTGGCTTTCATCAGATACCACTGTCATCTCTGTTTCACTCACTTCTTTCTGCCCTTGCTTCACTGCTCTTACTTTTCTTTCCGTAACCCACTCTGCCAGCTCCATCCCTGCCCCTCCAAAGCACTGGATCCAGGAAAGCAGGAAGGAAGTGATTCTTGCTATAGATGCTGCTGCTGGCAGCGATTTGAACTCACAAAGAAGGGGATGCCTTTTTGTGGGGCTTAGGGGAGAGTGACCAGGTGCAAGGGCACAGGAGTGGAAGAGAGCTTTCTGCCTGGTGCAGAAAGGCTGGAGGAGTCTAAGTTTAGGACAGAGGTGATGTGAAATCAAGCTGACGGTCTCCTCTGTGCACCAAGCGGGCTCGTGGTAGTGGTGATTATATATAGGAAGTGGGATCTTGCTTTCACTGGCAGTCATGCTTTACTTACATGGAGCTTAATCAAAATTCTTTTGAACAGTGTAGTGGTCCTCGGATGAGATCTGTGGCAGGATGGCTTTGGCTTCTGGTGGCATTTTAGTGTTTAAAATTTTGTGGTCCTTCTTAAGAGAGCAGGCAGTCTCAGGTTTTAAAATTTGTAAATTAATTGAGGTTAGTTGAGGTCAGCAGCAGCTTTGAATATCTATCATTAAAGAAAACTCTGCTTTGGGAGTGAGGTTACTGAATTAGAAGGCAGCAATTTTACACAGATTCAGTGTGACAATTTGATACAGGAGCCATAGTACTTTAAATGACAGGTTGAACTGTGGCACTATATTCATGGGCATCAAAAGGTAGTGTAAGTTTTGTGAGTTCCTAACTGCAGTGTCCAGAGGGAATCTGTCGTGCCTGGTCAGACTCCTCTCCCTCAGAGTTTCCTGCATGTAGTAGCCTTTGATCACAGTTTTTAAATGACCATGTTGTATTGCAGCACAGTTAAATAATTGCCATGATGGGAACGCTCTGTTGTCTAGGGAATTGTGTGCATAGTGTCTGATAAACCAGTATGTTAATCCTGTTAATGCATGTGTGAATCTGCTAATTTTGACAGTGTTACATTGTCACATGGTAACAGGATTGTGTGGGTGACCCAGGTCCTTAACTTGGAGTGAACTTTGTCATATTTTCAAATAGTAATTGCTATGATTAGTTAAGGATCTGCTTTCCAATAAATTGTAATATTATTGTGGTTCTTCTTAGGTTGTAGGTATTTTCTTGTGTCCTGTTTTCTGCAAAAATAGCTACAGACAAAAGCCCAAGTACAAAAACTGGAGTCAGTAACAGGATAAATTTTGCTAGTAAGTCAGCAGGGGAGCTTACAGCTCCTCAGAAATATCAACAATAATAATTCTTTTTACTTGCGTTAGCATTTTCAAGAGTTTTATAAATTTATTACATTCTCTAGATTACAAATGGAAGAGCAGAAAGTTTAAATCCTGGAGGTAAGAGTGACTAAACTAGAGAAGCCTTGGAGGGAAAAGGTATTATACAAAATATTCCCTTCTGTCACACTGTGTTTTCCCCTGCTCTGTAGAACGTGCTGTTCATCTACTCCAGTCTAGCTTTGCATTCTCTCCACACTTAGGTTTGTGTCACAGCTGGTCTACTTTGGTGTAATTTCTGTGAAGTTGGGGGTTTTGCCTCTAGCACTTATCTCTTGCCCATGTTTTTCAGTTAACTTACCTCAAGGTATTTTCCATTTCATTTGTGTGTTTATTTTGGCACCATTTTTGTACTTTCTCTCTGCTAGTGCTGTTTGAACAGCTTGGAAGGATGGATTTTGTTTAGAATCAAAAATCCCTCTGAGGTTTGTTTTAGAGGGAGGGAACCTGTACGCACGCTGCATTTGAGAATCCCTCTTTGCAACCGTCTCCCAGGGGAGATGTGCCCCATCTCCTTTTCCTTCCCTCTGCAGGCTCCAGCAGAAAGGATTCTATTTGTGTTTCCCTCTCTCATGTCTGTGTGTTTTGTTCCTAGTACAGATGAAGATGGTTAGTACTGACAGGCCTTGCAAAGACATCTTCAGATTTCACATGGCTTTGAATGCTAATGAAAGGTTTGTTGCTTCATTTATGAGTCTTGTAAGTAAACAGTTCCACCATAGATGCATTCAGAGGAGGAAGTTGCTAATTAAGTGTTATGCCTCCCCTCTTCCCTTTGGTACCTGTTTCTCCCTCCTGGTTAGGTGCTTTTGACATAGCAACCAATCGTTTATCTTGCTTGAGGGTGTGTTCATACATGTGTGTGTTTAGGTGGTGGAGATGTATGAAAAGAATCTTTGCGAGGCGTCAGAAACTGAAATCTATCCAAAAGCACCGTTGTTAAGGTGTTTGGATGGAAACACTGCAGTGGTCTACTGTAGGTGGCAACTTTGTTACCTGCATGTGGTAACCCAGAAGGAAGTCTCTTGGATTATTTTTATGTGGGATTTCTTATACTGGACTGAAATCTTCCTGTAGCCTTTCTCTCAAAGTGCCTTATTTGCCCTAAACATTCATGCAGTGTCAATGCATTGTAGGAGTATAGGAACAGGAAAGAGTATTTTTTTATCTGTAATGGAAATGCAACATTGTCACAGAAGTGTTCTATTTTTGTACTAGGCCTCCCTAGTTGTTGCAGTAATTGCTTAAGCATAATCCAAATTTCAGAATATTACAGTAACAATCTTGGCTATTCTTACTGCTTAATCTTTTCATCAAGCTATGACAAACAGTAATGAAGAATAAAATAGGAACCTGTCCACTCAGTATCTGCGTGTAATCTTTGATCTGGAAGGAGGTCACACAACAAAACCTCAATTCTTTAATTTCCAGTTCCCAGAAAGATGGAGTTTGGGGAATTTAATTTGCTTCCTATTGTCTCTATGCCACCTTATCCTCACACATCTTGTAGGAAGTTGTTAGGCTGCCCTGATTTTCATACTGGCACATTGCCAGTCATATGAATAGCCTTTGTATTGTTGCAGCCAAGAGAGTTCAGAGAAAAGAAGGTAAATATTCCAGGACTGTTTGATGTATGGACAAGTTATGCAGCACTGTGGCAGTAGAAACATGTATTGAGCTACTTCCATAGCTCATTAAAGCTGTACCAGTGAGACAAGGGGTCTTCTAATGTCCTGCTGACATTAGAAATGTGCTTCAGCACTGCAAGCAGAGAGTTCCTGAATATGCTCAGAACAATGACTTTGGTAGTAATGCTTTTGTGTAGCAGCTCTAAAAGGTAGTTCTCAAAGTATTCAATATGGAAAGCAAACACTGTTAATTCCATTCTGCAGACAGGGGAACTGAATTATGGAGACAAAGTGGAGTGAATTACAAAGATGATGCAGCAGGCCACTGACACAAGCATGAATAAAGCTTAGGTCTCAAGTCTAGCTTCCTGTGCTTACTGACACTGCCACACTGCTGTGCTAAAGGTGAGTGTATGAAACCAGAAGGTTATAAGGATATCTGTGTTTGTAACCACTGTCACAAATAGCTCAGCCACTTGTATAGCCCTTTCTGATACATTCAGTTTTGTATTGAGATGGATAAATGTCTCTCAGCATTGCTCTTGAAGCTGCTGTGTACCCAGACTCTGTCCCAGATTCCAGAATGCGGGCTCATGACTCCAGAGGTCATCAGACTGTGTACATCAGCCTGAAAAAGCTCTGAATTTGACCCATCCTCTTGAGTAGTAGAGCAGCGCTGCTGCTTGCTGTGTCAGCCAAAAGTATCTGTGCGGGGTGTGAAGAATGGCAGTCTTCCAGTTCTTCAGCAAGTCTGGACAGTGTGCTATTAAACTGAGTGTGTCAAATAGAAGGAAGAACACAGTCCTTAAAGGGCAGAGTGCAGACACTTTATAAAGTCATCTATTTATATCAGGGAGCTACACCTGTAACAGTACAGTGCTTCTGGAAGGTACCGGTCGCGGCTACACCCATATTAAAAGCATGTGACACAGATGGATTCTGCAGCAATAGTTTCCTCTAATCGCTTAATAAAAATTCTGTCCCATATGTCTTTCCTTTGTACTTTTTAAAGCTTTGTGGTTGAATTTTGTTGTCTGAGGGATAATTCCAAGTGAAAAATATTTACTGTAGGTCTTTGCTAGGTCAGGGATATAATACTGCAGGCAACTACTGTGCAAGTTTCTCTGCATGCTGTTCTGTCAAACGTGTGCTACCCCCTGGACCTGCAAAATCCTTCCTGGTTATCCAATCTGTGGCTTTCTGCTCTGTAGCAGTAACAAGTACACACACTGAAATATATGATACTTCTATGGGAAAGATATATATGTCTGCCTTTGAGGGGGGATTGGACTGGATGACCTTTAAAGGCACTTTCCAACCCAAACAATTCTATGATATGTACACACCTTCCAGGCTGCAGATCAACGCCTTTGAGATGCATTTGAATTGTTTCCTTTGACAAATCTAAATCCAAGGTTTCTATAACAAAAGATGGAAAAGAAAACATTTAGGTTTCAGGTATTTCAGAGTTTCTTCTTTTGTCACGGCATTGTATTGATGTAGAGAATAAATAGTACATTTTCAGTGCTAGCATGTCCGTGCCAACCTCCACATACCTGCTGGGGCTAGTGGGGTAATAAGCATATGGTTTTGTGGACTGTGCTGCAGTCACGCTTCCATTATTTTACGTAAGTGTAACAACGCTAGATCTAAACAGAACAGTGAGATACTGCAGCCCACAAAATCCATGTTACAGCTTGAATCCACTCACTTATTCATTCTCATCCTTTTCTATGCTTCTGTGAAGTCTAGCTTGTTGATATGTGATCACCTGTTCTGTTTTCTTTTAAATAGCCTTATATAAATGTGCGTGTTATATCCAAATAGATGTTGATAGCTTTATAGAAGAGAATCAGATGAAATACACTGTTCGTGGCAAAGAAATACAGAAGACATTAGTTCTTTCAGAAGATTACCTGAGACTGTTTAATCAAGGACAGCAGAGCAGAGTTAGCCTGTACAGCTTTTGTCACTGGTAGATCCTTTCATGCAGTGATAGTTTTATAATGATGCTCTTTGCAATAAAAGAAGCCTAATAGTGTTGGAATAAATCTCTCTGCCTGACCAGTCCTCAAAGAATATTGCTGGATTCTTACAGATGATAGGAAGGACAAAAGTAAGTGATCATCAGACTACAAGGTCAGTCTGATGCCAACATTTTAAATGAAAATACACAGTTTAGTTGGCATCACTGGGCCTCTTTCCATGTTTTTGTGCGTACGGTGCTGCCTGCTTAGCAAAGAGTGGCAGTTTCAGAGAAAGAAACCAGTTAGGTTGCCAGTGCTCAGGTGCTTATGCAGAGAGAAGTATGGAGCCCTGGAAGAGCTTTTTGCATAGAAAGAACATTTCAGTCTCTGTCATGACGTGTACTGGCTGTGGAGATATGTGGTGGTGACCTGGAGAGGAACCTGGCTACAAGATTTTTACGTGGTAGGTCTATTTAGTCCTGTGGAGTCTCGCAGGGAAGTTTATATACTGGAAGTGCCTTGTGTTGTACATGGACGGTGAAATAACCACACCATATCTGGAAAAAGTGCAGAGTCAGGTGTCATGAGCACTCCCTAGATTTTGCAGCAACAACAAGAGTCATCTTAATTCTGTGTCTAGTGTGAACAGCTGAGGGCTTGATCTACGGGTGCTACATTTCGTATCAAAGGAATACCTGTGGACTGAGCTTAGTGTATTCTGTTATTCTGTTCATGTATTAACTTTCTATTTGATCTAAATTAATGGTTGTCAGTAAAATGTGGTTTGGAAGCAGATTTCCCAAAATTAATAGATGAAGCACCATAGGTTTGCTGCTTCTTCCACTGGAGGATTTAAAGTTCTACTTTTTTCCCCTCATTTCCCCTTCAGATCTTTCCTGAAAATTATACCTTTATTAAAAAAACAACAACAAAGACTTGAAAGAAAACAAACCCCAAGCCTTTTCTGACTCATTTCAGCAATAACTGAAGAGGTGTACCGTGTTTCGGTATGTGTTTGTGGGCACTTGCAGGAGAACTACTGTATGTTAGGTCACGGTAGGGGAGAAAGGAGTTCATAAAATTCCCTTCAAGTGGAATAGGTCACCACTAGAAAGCTTCTCTGGTGAATTTATGAGAGGATGGGGCAGGGTGTGAGACAGGCAAGAGGCTTGGAATGAGAAATGCAAAACAGATTTAAAAACAAATTAAAAATGAAGGAATAAAAACAAGGCAAAGTCCATTGGGGGATTCTGTGCTACATTTTCTGTATGTGCTAAAGTATTAAACATCTTCAGGCCGCGCTAATGATGTTGATAACAAGCCTGATCTTTTGATGTTTCTGAAAACATCAAAGCGAAGATCCTGGAAGGCCCCAGTTCATCAAAATCCAAATCCCAGACAAAAGACTTTTTTTTTATTTGGTTTAATAGGTATGGATATTTTATTACACTATTACACTTTATTTTATGTTTCCAGGGGCTTTGGGGGAAGGAAGGAGGAGATAGAAGAAAAATAAGCAGGAGTTTTGAAGTAGGCATGAATGGAGCTGAAACGTGGTTCAGAATAACACTCCAGAGAACAGTTAAAATCCTTCAAACTGCTTTTTGCCTGTTCTGATTTGTGTTGGGAGAAGGCAGAAACCTGCTTCTGTGGCTTTTTGTTTTAGTGAGAAGAGCTTTGTCAGTTAGGATTGTGTATACATCCATGTGGCCTACAAGAAAGGAATTATTTTTGCACTTGCTTCGACAGCTGCCACCCTTTTCCATTACTGGGACCAAGGAGAAGAGCCTTTCACTTCAGTGTTCAAGCAGTTTCAAGCTCTGGCTGCTGTGGTCCTTCTGGAGGACTACTTCCAAAGCACAGTCAGGTGTCCAGCACTGATACTGTAACCTGCTCATGTCAGGGCTGTAGAGAAGTTATGTAGATTACCAAAAATGTGGAAAGATACGAAAATAAGGTAGAGTGGATTTTGTAGTCAGGATATCTCTGAAGATTTCACTTTGTTTTGATAGCCAGTACTTCTAATGTTATGAAACACAGGCAAGATATTACTAGTAGTTGTATTTCACATGCCTTTAGAATACCAAGAAATTATATTAAACTCAAAATTAGAAGGCCTCTGCTTGGAGTGAAACTGCTGACACGTATAAAACAAACATAAGGAAGAGCTTTTCAGAGAACTTCAAGTAGAATAGACTGACTCTCGGGTGTGTGAGGGACAGGTGTAGAAAAAAGGTTTTGACTCTCTTGTCAGAACAACAAGCTCAGGTCTTGCGCCTTTTGAAATGTTGGTTCTTATGTGGCATCTCTCAGCTTTGAGTCAGGTGCACATCTGTTTAATCACAAGTACTTTTTGGGCTGTATTTTGCTGTCAATAGGCACAAGACAAGAATTAATATCTTTATGTATCTAGTGTTTGCTGTGTAGCAAGAAGCTACTGAATAACGTCTTCAGATGCGATTGCTGCTATGCTCCCTACAAATGGCTTTTGGTTTCTTGAATCTGGGAGTTGTAGCGCAAATCAGGCATTGATTCAGGAGAACTAGAGATAAAATACTTTTAGATTAGTTTATCTAGTCAAAGTCCTGCCCATGGAAGGCTATGTACTGTAGTATATTTTTGGGGCTGCTGAAGTGACTCAGGCTGAAATGCTAACACTCTGTCCAACGCTGTGCCAGTTTAGAGGACTTCCGGTCAGGTTCAGTCTTTTCACCGTGGCCTGCGTTGCTATGAAAACCCATGAGCTCTTGTTAAGGGTAATATGGTGGAGGAACAAATGATAGTCACTGTGGGCGCTACAATGGGACTGGCAATTCAGTCAGATGCTTTTAGGTGCTCATATGCTTGTATTTTGAATCTGAGGGGCACTTTTTACTTTTAGAGGTATAATAATATATGGTATTCTCTTGCATTGTTTAGTTTCACAGATTTAGATGGACTTGTGATGGACTGCCCTGCTCTAACAGCCCTTTCTGAAAAGTGATTTCTTCTAGGGCTTTGGAGTCCTTACGTTGTAGACTGGACATACAGGATGCAAGTCACCGAGGGGAGATCAAGGATAGTATCTGTTGTACCCTTGCATAAATCGTGATGGCAGTGTGTTAGGGGCACACTCTTGAACAGTGCAATATACATCTGTATAACCCCTGTGTGGAGAGGATGAGACCCAGTTTTGTCTGTCTTTTTGACCAGGATAGGAGGGAACTGTGGTTCTGATTCATACTCTGTCTCAAGGGATAGTCTGTGTCTGTGAAGGTCACAGCAGTACAAGATCCCAGAATCTAGTTGTTCATTTTTAGGGTAGGAACTGGCACCAAATGGAAGCCTTAGGGATGCTACGTGTAGGATAGGAAGTTGCATACTGGAAATTTTTCGTTCACTAAAATTTTACCATTGGCTCTGCTTTCTGTCCTTTTTATCGCAAACTTTCTACTCTTTTTTATGGTTGGCATTAGTAAGCACTACTACATGGAGATGTAAATAATCATATTACAAAATGCTGCTTTTTTTTTTTTTGAAAAAGCATGAAAACCAGAGGCTAGTCTTCTCTATCATAATGAATCACTTTATTTTTCTTTCCCCCCCACACTAACAGCTGCTGCATTGTTTCAGGTTTGCTCTTTGCTATGTTGCCACAGCTTATCCATCCTATTCTAATACTGTTAAACTGTAATGTGTGTAACAACCAAATTTCTTCAGTCCTGTCCTCTAGCCTCTTTCCTTCTCCCCCTACTCAGTTTTTCAAAAATGTATCAATTCACTCATTTTTTTTCATGCACCTCCCTGACTTTGTTTTACCCAAATTAACCACAGACCTCTATGTTTCATCCATTCACTTCTAAAGCTGTATGCAGCTGCACTGCAATTCCAGCTCTTCTGATTTTTGCATTCTTCTAGTCTGCTAGCCCTCAGTCCTTACATTTCTTCTCCCACCTTGAAGTTTTGCACACAGTGGAATCTGCAGGAAGGCTGTAGTGCGGGCAGGCTTAACCAAGCTGGCTTTAATCTGTCTAGTTTGACTGTTGGAAGCAGTGAAGTCATATTGAGCACAACTTTTCTGCTCTAGTTGCGTTCTCCTGTTTGATAGCAGTGTGGACTGGGCTATCTGAGTCTGGTCATCATCCCCAGTGTGCTCTGAGCAGCCAGTTGCTTTCCACAGAACAAGGAACTTCTTTTCTCTGTCGGATACTTCCTTAAACTCCAGACTGTGCAAAACTTTCTGTTGTGTCTCTCCAGGCTGAGGCTGATAATTTCATGTTGGGTCCTTATTTTTCTTTACTGTAAAAGAGACTGTAGACTTTATTTTCCTGTGAATGTGTTTGTGTGTACCTGGGTGAGAACAGTGATAACTATAAGCTTTCATGATGGGACTAGAATCATTGTTGGCTGATGAATCTCCAGTATCTTGCATTTGTTTTCCTTCTTGAGAAAAAGAAGAGGAGTATGTTCGCAGGCTTGTATGTTGCCTGCGGCTGTGCAGGTGAGCTGGCTGCTTCATTGTTGGAATGTCTCTCTGCTCATGTGTACTGATATTTTTTTGGTATTTTGTTTAAATGCCATCCCATCAGCAGTGTTAAAGGAGGCTGAACAGCCACTCAGTGCAGAAGATCCATGGTCATGGTTGGATACGTAGGTGATTGTGAGCATGACATTCAGAGATGAGTTTCAGAAAGAAGAAAAGGAGTGCTTTAAAAACAAATAAATAAGAGATGCTATCCAGCAGTCCCAGACACATACCTAGACAAGACACTTAAAATCACTGAGCTGTTAACGGTAAGTTTGCCTCACTTCATCAGATGCATCAAGCACAGTGCTTCTGAGAAATAAAAGATCAAAACTCACATTGATCACCCTCTCTTGGATTTCTTTTCCCTCTCTGGTGTCTCATTGCTTTGCTTTCTTGGGTTGGGGGGGAGGGAAGGAGTGGTGTTTCTGCCGAAGGCAGTTTGAGTTTAGTGATTGACAGACTCTCCCAAGTGAGACTAGTTTAACTGAGTTATCAGGTTAGCTAGCTAAGAAGTCGGTAGGCAGTGGTTGCATTCCAGAAGCCTTAGCACAATGGAAGTTATTCTAGCGGGCATAACCAATGACTCAAACAGCTATTCTCTGCCTGTCAAAATAGTGATGTTTTTTCCACAGGAATTTTACAGCATCTGATAAGGGCTTGTAATTTGTTTTAACATACCGAGTCTGAAAATCAAGGTTCTGCTGCACCCACAGTAAATAGTATATGATACAGTAAATAGTTTTAAAATGAAGAAGCAATAAAGGTGCCATCAAAACAGGAGAGGCAGTCAGAAACAGACAGACTGCACCGGACACAGAATCACAGAATGGTCGGAGTTGGAAGGGACCTGTGGGTCATCTAGTCCAACCCCCTGCCAAAGCAGGGTCACCTAGAGCAGGCTGCACAGGACCTTGTCCAGGCGGGTCTTGAATATCTCCAGAGAAGGAGAATCCACAACCTCTC